>Ga0315283_10000209_pt1 | contig 38792 bp, 40 predicted proteins | sample YL17G09_0_MG_FD_204541 | JGI IMG/M metagenome (GOLD analysis project Ga0315283, IMG submission 204541) | Sediment microbial communities from Yellowstone Lake, YNP, Wyoming, USA - YL17G09_0 | ecosystem: Environmental > Aquatic > Freshwater > Lake > Sediment | place: USA: Wyoming | collected...
CCTTCTTCTGGCGGACCACCTCGGCGATCTCGGCCTCGATCTCCTTGTAGTCGTCCGGCGTCTTCATGCGCTTCATGCGCAGGCGGGAGCCGGCCTCGTCGATGAGGTCGATGGCCTTGTCGGGCAGGTGCCGGTCGGAGATGTAGCGATCCGCGAGATTCGCGGCGGCCACCACGGCCTGGTCGGTGATCGTGACCCGGTGGTGTTCCTCGTAGCGGTCCCGGAGGCCCTTGAGGATCTCGATGGTGTGGGCGACCGTGGGCTCCTCGACCTTGATGGGCTGGAAGCGCCGCTCGAGGGCGGCGTCCTTCTCGAGGTGCTTGCGGTACTCGTCCAGCGTCGTGGCGCCGATCGTCTGCAACTCACCCCGGGCGAGCATGGGCTTGAGGATCGAGGCGGCGTCGATGGCGCCCTCGGCGGCCCCCGCACCCACCAGGGTGTGGAGCTCGTCGATGAACAGGATGATGTCGCCGCGGGTGCGGATCTCCTTCAGCACCTTCTTGAGGCGCTCCTCGAAGTCACCCCGGTAGCGGGAACCGGCCACCAGTGCGCCGAGGTCGAGGGTGTAGAGCTGCTTGCCCACGATGGTCTCGGGCACGTCGCCCTCGGCGATGGACTGGGCCAGGCCCTCGACGATGGCGGTCTTGCCCACGCCGGGCTCGCCGACGAGGACCGGGTTGTTCTTGGTCCGGCGGGAGAGGACCTGCATGACCCGCTCGGTCTCGCGCTGGCGGCCGATGACCGGGTCCAGCTTCTTCTCGGCGGCCAGCTGGGTCAGGTTGCGCCCGAACTGGTCGAGCACGAGGGAGCCGGACTGCGCGCCCTGCTCGGAGCCCTGGCCCGCGGTGGCACCCGCCTTCTCGCCCTGGCCGGAGCCGGAGTAGCCCGACAGCAGCTGGATGACCTGCTGGCGGACCCGCGACAGGTCGGCGCCCAGCTTCACGAGGACCTGGGCGGCGACGCCCTCGCCCTCGCGGATCAGGCCCAGCAGGATGTGCTCGGTCCCGATGTAGTTGTGGCCGAGTTGCAGGGCCTCCCGCAGGGAGAGCTCCAGCACCTTCTTGGCGCGGGGGGTGAAGGGGATGTGCCCGGACGGCGACGAGCCGCCCTGGCCGATGATCTCCTCGACCTGGGAGCGAACCGCCTCCAGGCTGATCCCGAGGGACTCGAGGGCCTTGGCGGCGACGCCTTCACCCTCGTGGATGAGCCCGAGCAGGATGTGCTCGGTCCCGATGTAGTTGTGATTGAGCAGCCGCGCCTCTTCTTGGGCGAGGACGACCACTCGGCGAGCCCGGTCTGTGAACCGTTCGAACAAGACTGCTCCTCCCGAACTGGGGGCTCCTGGTTGGCCAAGTCTACCGACGACCTCTGGGTACGCACGTCGGCTGTCCGGGCCCTCCTCCCAAGGGTTTCGGACCCGTCAGGGGATACAACCCCCGCGGCGCCACCCCTCTTCCCGGACGAGTGTGGCACCTGACACCCGCGTGGCCTCGCCTCGCTCGGCGAATCCGGCGCCGCCGAAGCGGCGAGCGGGGGCGATCATCTGCAGGCTTCCGTGGGCTACCGCCATTGAGGGGTCGTGGCCTATCGTCGCTGCGTGGCCGGCAACCCCCTCACCCGTCTGCCCGGCATGACCGAGAACCTCGAACGGGTCGAGGCACGCCTGGCGGAGTCGGTCCGGGCCGACGACGACTTCCTGACCGAGGTGGCCAGCCATCTCATCAGAGCAGGCGGCAAGCGGGTGCGGCCCGCGCTGACCATGGCCGCCGCCCTCTCGGCCGACGGCGAGCTCGGCGGGGCCTCCGAGGAGTCCGTGCTCGGCGGCGTGTCGGTCGAGTTGGTCCACCTGGGCTCGCTCTACCACGACGATGTCATGGACGACGCCACCACCCGCCGCACGGTCGAGAGCGTCAACGCCCGCTGGGGGAACCTCAAGGCCATCCTGGCCGGGGATTTCCTCCTGGCCCGGGCGTCGGAGATCGCCGCCGGCCTCGGCACCGAGGTGGCCGGGCTGCTGGCCGCCACCATCGCCCGCCTGTGTGAAGGCCAGGTCCGCGAGCTGCAGGACGCCTACGACGTGGAGCGCAGCGAGGCCGCGTACACCGCGTCCATCGAAGGCAAGACCGCCGCCCTGTTCGCCTCGTCCTGTCGGATCGGGGCCCTGGTCGCCGGGTTCGACCGGGACCGCATCGATTCCCTCACCCGCTTCGGGCGGGCCTACGGCATGGCCTTCCAGGTCATCGACGACGTGCTCGACGTGGTGGCCAGCTCCGAGCAACTGGGCAAGCCCGCCGGCCACGACCTGGTCGAGGGCGTCTACACGCTGCCCACCATCCGGGCCCTGCAGGGCTCGACCGGCGAGGACCTGGCCGCGTTGCTGGGCCGCCCCCTCGAGCCCGAGGAGGTCGACAAGGCCCTGGCCATCATCCGGGCCGACGGCGCCGTCTCCGCCGCGCTGGTGGTGGCCCGGGCCCACGTCGACGAGGGCCGCGCCGCCCTGGGCGCCCTGGGCTCGTCGCCCGTGGTCGACGCCATGGCCGAGGCCAGCGACGTCCTCGTCGCCCAGATCGACGACTTCGGGGTCTGACCGCGGGCATCTGAGCCTGGGCCAACCCCGCCACCGCACCCCTGAACGAAGACAAGAAGGGACGTTCGGCCCCAACCGACCCGTGACCGGGGAGGAAGGCTGACCGCATGCGCCGAGTCCTCATCGTCGTCCTCCTGCTCTCGGGGCTGCTCGCCGCCCCGGCCGCCGCGCGAACGGCACCGACGACGACCGGGCCGGGCCCGACGATCCCCACCACCACGGCCCCGCCGGGCCCGACGATCCCCACCACCACGGCCCCGCCGGGCCCGACGATCCCCACCACCGCACAACCGACGGCGCCGCCGACCGCCCCGTCGGCGCCTGCTCCCGCGCTCGACGGGACGCCCCCGACCGTGGGCATCACCGTCAACCGGGAACGGTTCAGCCCCAACGGGGACGGCAACGCCGACCGGGTCACCGCCCGCATCACCGTGGACGAGGCGGTCGGCCTCACCGTGGTCGTCCGGCGGGCCGGCACGACGGTGCGCACGCTCCTGGCCGACAACCCGGCGGGCCCCGGGGTCCTGCGTGTCGACTGGCTGGGCCGGGTCGACCCCGGGCGCCGTGGCGCCGACGGCGCCTACACCGTGCGGGCCACAGCGACCGATCTGGCCGACAACACCAGCACGGCCGCCGCCACCGTCGTGGTGGACACCACGGCGCCCCGGTTCGGCTGGATCAGCGTGACCCCGGAGCCGCAGACCGGGACCGGCCCGCTCACCCTCCGGTTCAGCATCAGGGGCGAGGCCCGGCCGGTGACCCTCACCCTCGGCGCCCGGGACCGCTTCGGCGTCGTGGCCCGGCGCCAGGGTGTGACGCGCCCGCCCGGCGTGCGCGCCGTCGGATGGCGCCCGACGTATCGACACGGCCCCTACCTCTACCCGGGGTTGTTCCTGCTCCAGGTCGCCGCCCGCGACGACGTCGGCAACGTCGCCCACAGTCCGCTGCGACGGTTCCGGATCCACCGCCCGGTCGCCAACCGGGTCGTCAGCTCCGTGCCCGGTGCCGGTCGGCGGGTGGCCATCACCATCGACGACTGCAACGACGGCGCCACCTGGTCCCGGATGCTCGCCATCCTGCGGGCACGACGGGTCCACGCCTCGTTCTTCTGCATCGGGGCGAACGTCGCCCGCTTCCCCGATCAGGCCCGACGCACCGTCGCCGACGGCCACACGGTCGGCAGCCACACCCCCGACCACGCTCAGGTCAACCAGCTCTCCGACGCCGCCATCGGCCAACGCCTCCGTCAGGACCAGTCCACCTGGTGGAACGTCGCCCACACCACGCCCTCGCCCTTCTGGCGGCCCCCCTACGGCGAACGCGGCGGTGAGGCCGCGGCCGGGCGAACCGGATTCCGGTGGACGATGCTCTGGAGCATCGACCCCCAGGACTGGGAACGCCCGGGGGCCGACGCCATCGCCGCCCACGTCCTCACCAAGGCCTTCGCCGGGGCGGTCATCCTGATCCACGTGCTGACGGGCACCGCTGACGCCCTCGACCGCATCATCACCGGCCTGCGGGCCCGGGGCCTCGAGCCGGTGAGCCTGGCCGAGATGGCCCACGCCGCCGGCCTCGACCGCCCCTGAGGGGTCCTGGGCGCGGACCTTAGGCTGAGGGCTTGACCGCCGACCTCGCCGACCAGAATGTCGGCTGTGAACTGACCTTCGCCGTCGAGGCGCGCACGGCGCTGGCGATGCAGATCGCCCCGGCCCGGACGGCCGGGACCCTGGTGAGCGAGCGGTTCGACGTGAGCCTCGACGGTCGAGCGCTCACCGATGCGGTGACCGAGTTCGCGGCGGACCATGCCGGCCGGATCCATCTGGTGCGGTCCGACGCCGGCCGGCTGCACCTCTCGTACTCGGCCACCGTCCGCCCCGCGGTCTCACCGGTCGCGTCGGGGGGGCCGGAAGTCGATGCCAAGGCCATCGTCTACCTGCGCCAGAGCCGCTACTGCCCGTCCGATGAGCTGATCGGCTTCGCCGCGGCCGAGCTGCGGGCCCTCGCCCCTGGTCCCGACCTGGCCCGGGGGATCGCCGAGTGGGTGTTCGAACGCCTGGTCTACGACCTCGACACCAGCGGTCCGTTCACCACCGCGGTGGACACGCTTTCGGCCAACGCCGGGGCCTGTCGGGACTTCGCCCACCTCACCGTGGCCCTCTGCCGAGCCCGCGGCGTCCCCGCACGTCTGGCCGCCGTCTACGCCCCGGGGCTGACGCCGATGGACTTCCACGCCGTGGTCGAGGCCCGGGTCGAGGGCACCTGGCTGGTCCTGGACCCGACCCGTCGGGCCCCCCGCTCGTCCCTGGTCCGCATCGTCACCGGACGCGACGCCGCCGACACGGCCTTCGCCACCACCCTCACCGGCGACGCCGAGATGCTGGCCATCCAGGTCACCGCCACCACCACCGGCGACCTCCCCGTCGACGACCACACCGAACTCGTCGATCTGCCCTGAGCCACGGCGGGTCAGGCGGCGGGGAGGCGGCGCACCGCACCGGCGGCCTCGGCGATGACGGTGTCCAGGAAGGTCCGCACCGTCTCGTTGAAGACCTTGGCGTGCTCGAACATGAAGCCGTGGGCCCCGCCCCGCACCACGGCGAGCAGGGCGCCGGGGATGGCCTCGGCGATCTCCTCAGCGTCGGCCATCGGGGTCAGCACGTCCTGGCTGCCCACGATGACCAGCGTGGGGACGGTGATGTCGGCCAGCGCGTCCCGCAGGGTCTCGTCGGCGTCGAGAATGGCGTCGACCTGGGCGGCGAAGGCCTCGGGCTCGACGTTGAGGGCCAGGCCTCCGAACAGGTTGAGGATCGGCCAGAAGCGACGGACCGACCGAGGGCCGACGAGCCATTTGGCGTTGTCCTCGGCAAAGCTCCGCATGCCCCCCGCCAGCGCGGTGGCCCGCCAGCCCGAGAGCAGCTCGCGGCGCCAGGTCTCGTGGCGGCAGGCCGTGCAGGCCAGGACCAGCGAACGCACCCGGTCGGCGTACAGCACCCCCAGGATCTGGGAGATGACCCCGCCCATCGAGGCCCCCATCACATGGGCCGAGTCCCAACCGACCTCGTCCATCACCGCAATGACGTCGGCGGCCATCGCGCCGAGGTCATAGGGGCCCGGCGGTCGGTCGGACTCCCCCACACCCCGGTTGTCGATCAGCAGCAGGCGGTAGCGCTCCCCGAGGGTGCCCCGCTGGCGGAGCCAACCTCGCCGGTCCGCGCCCAGACCCTGGACGAGGACGAGCGGCTCACCGTCCTCTCTACCGCACAGCTCGTAGGCGATGCGGGTCCCGTCACCGGCGATGGCATACGGCATGCGCCCTGACACTACTTCGGGGCTAACGCCCCATGAACATCCGCGAGCGCGGCGGACGGGCGAACGACCGGACGCCCCCTTCGTTGCCTCGGTTTCGTTCCTAGGCCGCGTGTTGCCCGGGACGGAGGTAGACGACGGGGGCCCAGTCGTAGAGGCCGCGGACCACGTCCTCAGTGCCGCGCTGGGGCGTGGCGCCGAGGATCTCGGCCGCCCGACCGCCGTCGGCGAGACGGCCCCGGATCAAGAGCTCGTACAGGTGGGCGGGGATCGGTGTGCCGGCCAAGCGACCGATCAGCCGGGTCGGGACCCAGCCCAGCGGCAGGATCGGCAAGGGGAGCCGCCCGCCCAACCGGGCGGCGGCGTAGGGGGTGATGGTGCCCTCGGCCACGACGTTGACGGGCCCGTCCACCCGCCCGCGGAGGGCGGCCAGGAAGGCGGCGGCGGCGTCCTCGACATCGAGGAGGGTGAAGGCCGCGGGCTCGAGGGCGGTGAGGGACAGCGCGTTGACCGGGACCACCGGCTGACGCAGCAGCCGCACGAGAGGGCTCGGGTACTGCACCCCGACGGTCGGCGCGAAGCGCAGGTGGGCCACCGGCACGTCGGCGAGGCGCCCGGCGGCGGCGGCTTCGCGCTCCACCGCCATCAGGGTGCGACCGTAGGGCGAGGTCGCAAGCACGGGGTCGTCCTCGGTCGGGCACCGTGGGGTGGCGGGGCCGCGTCCGTAGACCTCGATGCCCGACCGCACCAGGATGTGCTCCAGCTTCCCGGTCGCCACGGCCGCCCCGAGCGCGGCCCGGGTCCCGTCCATCGTGCGCCGATGGGCGACGGCGGGCTCGGCCCGGGCGTCGGGCTCCCACACGCCGAGGTGCAGGACCACGGTGGGCTCGAACTCGCGGACGGCGGCGGCGGTCCGGTCCGTGTCCCTCGGGTCGATGCGCAGGAACCGGCTGGCGTACAGGCGGCGCCGGGGCGGGTAGGCGTCCAGACCCAGGACGGTCTCGACCGCCGGGTCGGCCTCCACCAGGGCGGCGGTCTTGGCGCCGAAGTCGCCGCCCATGCCGGTCAGCAGGACACGCATGTCAGCTCTCCTCTTCCGGACGCCGCGTCGGCTCGTCCGCACTCGGCGACGACTCGACGTGATCGGGGTGGCGGGGCTGTTCAGGGCGCAGCGTCGGGAAGGCGATGACGTCGCGGATGGCCGTCGAGCCGGTCAGCAACATGACCAGGCGGTCGATGCCGATGCCCAGGCCACCCGTCGGGGGCAGGCCGTACTCGAGAGCCCGGAGGTAGTCCTCGTCCACGACCATCGCCTCCTCGTCACCCGCATCGCCCTGGAGGACCTGGTCCTCGAACCGGGCCCGCTGCTCGACCGGGTCGATCAGCTCGGAGAAGGCGTTGCACAGCTCCCGGCCGGCGACGATGGCCTCGAAGCGCTCGACCAGCTCAGGCAGCTCGCGATGGTCCCGCGACAGGGGCGAGACCTCCTTCGGATAGTCCACGACGAAGACCGGGTCCCAGATGTCGTGCTCGACGTGCTTCTCGTAGAGCTCCAGAAGGATCTTGCCGCTGCCCCAGGACGGCTCGGGCTCGACGCCGTGCTCCAGGGCGATGGCCCGCGCCGCATCCACCGGCAGGCGCGCCTCGACCCGCACGCCGAGCGCCGCCTCGACCAGATCGGTCAGCGAGGCGCGCCGCCACGGCGTGGCCAGGTCGAGTTCGCGACCACCGAGCTCGACGGTCGTCCCGCCGGTGATCTCCTTGGCGCAGTAGGCCACGAGCTCCTCGGTCAGCGTCATGATGTCGGAGTAGTCGGCGTAGGCCTGGTAGAGCTCGAGCATCGTGAACTCGGGGTTGTGACGCGGCGAGATCCCCTCGTTGCGGAAGACCCGGCCGATCTCGAAGACCCGCTCGAAGCCGCCCACCACGAGGCGCTTGAGGTACAGCTCGGGGGCGATGCGGAGGTAGAGCTCCTGGTCGAGGGCGTTGTGGTGCGTGGTGAACGGCTTGGCCAGCGCCCCGCCGGGGATGGGGTGGAAGATCGGCGTCTCGACCTCGATGAAGTCCCGCTCCTCCAGCCACCGACGACAGAGCGACACGATCCGGGACCGGACCAACAGCGCCGAGCGGGTCTCGGGGCTGACCCAGAGGTCGACATAGCGCTGGCGGTAGCGGGTGTCGGGGTCGGTGAGTCCGTGCCACTTGTCGGGGAACGGGCGCTGAGGGCGGGCCAGGGCCTCCCAGTCGGCCACCTTCACCGACAGCTCACCCTTGCGGGTCTTCACCACCTCACCGGTGGCGCTGACCCAGGTGCCCAGGGGCAGGGCGGCGAGCTCGGCGTAGCCCGTCGTCGCCTTCTCCATGGAGAAGAGCTGGACGTCGCCGGTCTGGTCCCGGAGCACGGCGAAGGCCAGGCGCCCGTGGGAGCGCTGCAGCATCAGGCGACCGGCCACGGTGACCGTGACCCCGGTCTCCTCACCGTCGGCGATGCCCGCGTACTGCTCGACGATCTCGGCGGCGTGGTGGGTGGGCTCGACCCGGTACGGGACCCGGGACCCGGGCTCGTCGCTCATTCGGCGTTCATGGCGTGGACGAGGCGGAGGCCGTGGAGGGTCAGCCAAGGCTCCACGTGCTGCACCGACTCGGCGAACGGGGCGATCAGGGGGGCCAGGCCCCCGGTCCCGACCACCGTGCACTCCTCCCCCAGCTCCTCCTCGATGCGAGCGCAGAGGCCGTCGACCTGGGCGGCGTACCCGTAGACGGTGCCGGACTGGATCGACTCCATGGTGCTGCGGCCCAGGACCGAGCGCGGCCGGGCCAACTCGACCTGGCGCAGGGCCGCGGCCCGGCCGAACAGGGCGTCCAGGCTGATCTCCACGCCGGGGGCGATGGCCCCGCCCAGGTACTCGCCGTCGGCCGAGATGGCGTCACAGGTCGTCGCCGTGCCGAAGTCGACCATGATCGTCGGCCCGCCGAAGAGGTCGAAGGCCGCCACCGCGTTGGCGATGCGGTCGGCGCCGACCTCCTTCGGGTTGTCGTAGCGGATGGACACCCCGGTGCGGGTCCCCGGCTCGAGCACCACCGCCCGCTTGTCGAGGTAGCGCTCCGCCATGTCCCGCAGGTTGGCCGTGACCCGGGGGACGCCCGAGGAGATGACCATGCCCTCGACCTCGTCCAGCCAGTTGTGGCGCTTGGCCGCCAGGAAGCCCTGGAACATGACCGCGTGCTCGTCGGCGGTGCGCTCGGCGTGGGTGGCGATGCGCCAGTGGTCGATGAGGCCGTCGTCGGCCGCCTGGGGCTCGGTGACCGACAGGTCGTAGAGCCCGATCACCGTGTCGGTGTTGCCCGCATCGACCGCCAACAACATCAGCCCGAACCCTCTTCGGTCGCCACGTCGAGGCCCAGGTCGAGGGCCTTCGCCGAATCGGTGAGCGCCCCCGCCGACACGGCGTCCACGCCGATCCCGGCGTAGGTGCCCACGGTCGCCAGGGTGATCCCACCCGAGGCCTCGATCAGGCACCGGCGTCCGCCGTTGGCCTCACGGGCGGCGGCGGCGGCCTTGCCCGCGTCCTCGGGGCCCAGGTTGTCCAGCAGGAGGGCGTCGGCCCCGGCCGCGGCCGCGGCGACCGCCCGCTCGATCGTGTCGCACTCGACGTGGATGGTCCGCCCGGGCCAGATCTCGCGGGCCCGGGCCACGGCGGTGGCGATGTCGAGCACGGCCAGGTGGTTGTCCTTGAGCATCACCCAGTCCGACAGGTTTCCCCGGTGGTTGGCCCCGCCGCCGGCCCGCACGGCCGCCTTCTCCAGCGCCCGGAGCCCGGGGATCGTCTTGCGGGTGTCCCACACCAGGACGTCGGGGCCCACGGCCTCGACGAAGCAGCGGGTCAGCGTGGCCACGCCGGACAGGTGGCGGGCGAAGTTGAGCGCGGTGCGCTCGGCGGTCAGGATCGAGGCCAACGGCCCGGTGACCCGCGCCGCGACCGTGCCCGGGGCCAGGTCGGCGCCATCGGCGAGGTCCCACTCCACGGCGACCTCGGGGTCGACTTGGGCGAAGGCCTCCTCGACGCAGGCCCGGCCGGCGAACACGCCCTCGGTCCGTGAGGCGAGTACGGCACGGCCGCGGGTCCCCGGCGGGATCAGCGAAGCACTCAGGTCCCCCAGCGGCGTGAGGTCCTCGGCCAGCGCGAGGGCGACGGCGGCCCGCACCGCATGGCGCGGCGGGTCGGCCGGCCGGGACGTCACCATGGCCTCAGCGTACTTGCCCGCCTGTGAGGGCCTGCCAGGGCGATTGCGCTAGCCGACGGACGGGGTGGTGACATCGGTGGTGTCCTCGCCACCCTCGACGCCGTCGACCGGCTGGTGGACGATGCCGTTGGTGCCGTCGGCCACCCACACGATCTCATCGAGGACGGTGACGCCCCGCAGGTCCTTGGTCGACACCGTCACCTGCTCGGTGGCGATGAGCGACGGTGGGCGGTCGGGGTCGGTGGTCAGCTCCATCAGCAGGCCACTGCTCCCGGTGACGAAGACCTGACCGTCGGCCACCGTGATGTGGGACGGTCGGGTGTCGGTGATGCGGGCGCGTCCGTTCTCCTGCCCCTCCACGGGGTCGATGCGGACGACCAGCCCGGTCTCCTCGAAGTTGTCGACGTTGGCGAGGACGTAGACCGCTTCCTCGGTGGCATAGAAGTCGTGGATCCGGAGATCAGGGGTCTCGAGCTTGTTGAGCTCCTCGCCCGTGGTGTTGTCGTACTCGGTGATGCCGTCGCTCTCGTAGACCCAGAGCGAGTCGCCGAGCACCTGGGGCTGGACCACGACCTCACCCACGTCGATCACGTCGCCCATCTCGCCGGTCGTCGTGTCGATGCGGACCATCTGCTCGCCTTCGCCGGTGGTCACCCAGACGAAGTCAGGGCCGGCGGCCAGGTCCTGGGCGATGTCGTCGAGGGTCCCGGAAACGTCGAAGCGGTCCACGATCTCGCCGCTGGGGTCGACCCGGCCGATGGTGTCACCGGCGTCCAGGATCAACCAGGCCCCGTCGTCGTTGGCGCTGAGCGCGGGGGCGACGTCGACGCCCACCTCGGTGGTCAGCAGGACCTCCTGGTCGGACGTGCGGACGAGGCTCACGGTGTGATCGGCGTAGTTGAGGACCCACACGCCGTCGGCGCTTCCGGCGACCTCGAGGGGGACCTCGCCGGTGCGGACCTCGTCGAAGCCCTCGAGGGGGAAGAAGGCCCGCAGGGCGCCCACGGCGAAGACCGCGACGATGAGCCAGAACATGAGCTGGCGCGGGGCGCGGCGTAGAACGGAGAGGACAGTGGACATGGGAATTCCTTCAGGGGGGGTGGCGTCAGTTGAAGCCGCGGTCATCCTGCTTCAGGGCGACGTCAACGCAGAGTGCACTGGCGACGACGAGGGAGCGCAGCGGATCTTCGAGCTGGCGATGGATCTGGACGACGAAGTTGTCGGCGGTCGTGAAGAGGGTCGTCGCCAGGCCCTCCCACGTCTTGGTGATGCGGGCCACTTCGGTGCCCGTGTGATCCTGGATGGCGAAGTTCCACGCCCGCCAGTTCTCGGCGTTGATGGAACCGACGGTCTGGCCGCCGGCCTCGAGGGCGAAGCGGATCTTGCCGATCGCGTTCTGCTGGACGACGTCGCCGACCGGGCGGCCCTGGCCGTCGGTGATCAGGACCTTTGACTTGAGGAGCTTGGCCGGCCGGGTGAGGGCCAGCAGCACGTTGCCCCGGATGTCCACGATCTGGAACTTGTGGGTCAGGAACTGGTCGACGTTGGACACGAAGCGCAGGGCCTTCTTGGCCGAGCTCTGGCCGACCTGGCGGACGGCGCCGATCTGGCCGCCCTGCTGGTCGTAGACGGCGAACTCGGTGTTGAGCTCGATCAGCTTGCGCTTCTGGTTCACCACGATGATCGGCTCGGTGAAGATCGTGCCGCCACCGGAGCCGGTGGCCTGCACGCCGGCCTTCGCCGAGATCTGTTGCTGGACCTTCTCCGCCGAGTGCCCGGCGGTGGGGACGTGGGTGCCGACCAGGGCGTCGACGGACTGCCGACCGTGGTCGGCCACGTTGTCGGTCCACTGGGAGCCGTCCCAGTAACGGTGCTCGTGCTTCCCGCCCGGATCGGGGTACCAGTCGGCGGGCGTCTGCGCCTCGGTCATCGTTACGAAAGCGTAATGGTCAGTGTCGGTGAAGGAACCTCGCGCGGAGCGCGGGGGTCGTCGCCGGGAAGTCTTCCCGGGTGTGGGCCCCCCGGGTCTCCTCCCGGGCGGTGGCCGCGGCCACGATCGTGGCGGCCACGTCGGCCAGGTTCCGCACCTCGCACCATGCCTTGCCGGTCTGGTCGACGACCGCCGTCTGCACCCGCGCCACGGCCGCCTGGGCCCGCTGCAGCGACTCCCGGTCCCGCCGGACCCCGGCCCCGAAGGTCATCTCCCGCTGCAGGAACGTGCGCCACTCGGCCGCGGTGGCGGGTGTGTCGGTGCCCGGCCCGGGGACGCCGACCGACGGGAGGGCGGGCACGGGGCGGCCCGAGATGACCCCGGGGGCGTCCGTCCCGAGCACGGCCCGCATGGCGCCGGTGGCCTCGGGACCGTCCTGGCCCCGTTCGATGGCCTCGACCACCCGGGGGCCGAAGACCATGCCTTCCAACAGCGAGTTGGAGGCGAGGCGGTTGGCCCCGTGGACCCCGGTGCAGGTCACCTCGCCGGCACCCCAGAGGCCGGGCCGCGACGAGGCCCCGTCCAGGTCGGTGACCATCCCCCCACACGTGTAGTGGGCGGCCGGGGCGATGGGCAGCCAGTCCGTCGCCGGGTCGAGGCCCAGCTCGGCCAGCGACGCGGCGATGGTCGGGAAGCGCTCGTCGAAGTTCGCCAGGACCGTGGCGTCGAGCCACAGGTGCTCGACGTCCTGCTCGACCATCTTGGCCGTCATGGCTCGGGAGACCTGGTCCCGGGGCAGGAGCTCGTCCACGAACCGGTTGCCGTCCCTGTCCCGCAACAGGGCGCCGTGGCCCCGGAGCGCCTCGGACAGCAGGGGCCGAGGCATCTGGGGGTGGTGCAGGGCCGTGGGGTGGAACTGGATGAACTCGATGTCGGCCAGCACCGCCCCGCCTCGCAGCGCCATGGCGATGCCGTCGCCCGTGGCCTCCCCGGGGTTGGTGGTGACGGCGAAGACCTGCCCGGCCCCGCCGGTGGCCAGCAGCGTGTGCCGGGCCCGGATCTCGATCATCGCCCCGTCACTGGCCAGGGCGGTGACCCCCCGGCACCGGCCGTCCTCCACGACCAAGTCGACGGCGAAGGTGTGCTCGTAGACCTCGGCCGCGGTGGCGCGGGCGGCGGCGACCAGCGCCCGCTCGACTTCGGCGCCGGTGGCCGCCCCACCGGCGTGGACGATGCGGGGCTCGGAGTGGCCACCCTCCCGGGCCAGGGCCAGCTCGCCGCCGGCCTCCCGGTCGAAGACGGCACCGAAGGCGATCAGCTCGTGGACCCGCCGGGGGCCTTCGTCGACCAGCACCCGTACGGCGGCCGAGTCGCAGAGGTCGGCGCCGGCCTCGAGGGTGTCGGAGATGTGCAGGTCGAGGGAGTCGGGGTCCTCGTCGAGCACGGCCGCCACCCCACCCTGGGCCCAGCGGGTGGTGGCCTGGTCGAGGACCCCCTTGGTCAGCAGGCCCACCCGCAGCCCCATGGGCCCGGCGGCGCGTACGGCGGCCGACAGCCCCGCCACGCCACTCCCGAGGACCAGCAGGTCCAGCTCGGCCATCACCGTCGGACGACGCTACGGCCGCCTGGCCCCAGGCGCGCCTCCGAGGGTCGTCGTCGTGGTCGGGGTGCGGTCCTCGCTCAGACGTCGAAGGAGAAGTGCTCGCTGTCCTCGTCCTCGCCGAGGGTGACCTCCTCGTCGATCACGACATCGCCCCGCACCCGCACCTCGAGAGTGGCGGTCGTGGGCGAGTCGTCGCAGTCCGTGTAGTTCTGCACGAACACCTCGTAGTCGCCGCTCGGGGCACCGTCGGTGGGCCAGAAGACGTTCTCGACGTGAGGGCCTTCCTCGATGCAGCTGGGGATGTCGTCCACGTCGAGCTCGCCGCCGCTCGGCGACGAGGTGCTGGCGAAGTAGATCTCGTCCCCGGCGGGGTCGATCACGTGGAGATCCATGTCGTCGCCGGTGTCCCAGCGCAGCGTCGCCTGGACGTCACCGGTGCCGAGCTCCGGGCCTTCGGTCGTGCTGGCCCCATCGCCACCACCATCGTCATCGCCGCCGCTGAAGAGGAAGACCAAGGCTAAGGCCGCCACCACCACCAGGCCCAGCCCGACGAGGAGCGCGGTGCGCACACCGGTGGACGAACCGCCGGTACCGGCGGCCTGAACGGCCATGGGGCCGCTGGGTGCCGCAGTCAAGGGGTCCGTCGTGACCTGGCCGACGTCGGACACCTGATCGGTCCACGTCGCCCCGTCCCAGTAGCGGTACTGGTGCCGACCGGCCGGATCCGGGTTCCATCCGGCCGGTGTCGTTCCACCCTGATCGGTCATGGTTCGATCCTGGGGCGGCGGGGCCGGGGTCCCCCAGGGCCCAAGGTCCCGATCCGGGTCCCGACTCGTCGGTCGGGCTCAGCCCGACGGTGGGACGGTGAGGGCGATGTTGTCGAGGAGCCGAGGGACGCCGACCCGGGCGGCGGTCAGCAGCCGGTAGGGCCCCGGCTCGAGGTCGCCGGCGGGTGGCTGCAGCGTGGCGGGGTCGACCAGGGCCACGTAGTCCGGCTCGGCTTCGGGCTCGGCGGCCATGACCTCGCCCACCAGGCGGCACACCACCGCCGGGTCCCGCTCACCGGCCCGGATCGACGCGGCCCCGGCTTTGAGGGCCCGCTGCAGGACGGGGGCGGCCTGCCGCTGCTCGGGGGTGAGGTAGGCGTTGCGGCTGGACAGGGCCAGGCCGTCGGGTTCGCGCACGATCGGACAACCCACGACCTCGACCGGGAAGGACAGGTCAGCCGCCATCTTCCGGACGACCGCCAACTGCTGGAAGTCCTTCTCGCCGAAGTAGGCCCGGCAGGGGCCGGCGATGGCGAAGAGCTTGGCCACGACGGTGGCCACGCCCGCGAAGTGGGTCGGCCGGGACGCGCCCTCCATCGACCGGGAGAGCCCGCCCACCGACACGGTGGTGAGGACCTCGTCGGGATACATCTCGGCGTGCTCGGGGCAGAAGAGGAGGTCCACGCCGGCGCCCTCGGCCTTGACCCGGTCGCCGCCGGGGTCCCGGGGGTACGACGCCAGGTCCTCTCCGGGGGCGAACTGGAGCGGGTTCACGAAGATGGTGGCGATCACGAAGTCCGTGTCGGCGCGGGCGGCGACCATCAACGACAGGTGCCCCTCGTGGAGGTAGCCCATCGTGGGCACCAGGCCGACCGTACCCCCCTCCCGCCGGACCTCGTCCAGCGCCCACCGGGTCTCGGCGATGGTCGCGCTGAGCTTCACCCGACCAGTTTGCGGGCTTCGGCGGCCATCGCCTCGTAGGCGGGGCGCTCGGCCCCGGGAAGGGCGGCGAGATGGGCCTCGACGGTGGCCCGGTCGCCCCGGGCGACCGGGCCGGTGAGGGCGCCGGCGGGGCCGAGGGCGGCGACGTTGTCGACGGTGCCGCGCACGAGGGCCAGGAAGGCCACGAGGGGGACGCCCTCGGGGGCGACCCGCTCGACCTGGCCCAGCAACGCCACGAGGTGGTTGGAGGCGATGACGGCGGCGGCGTGGTAGCGGGTGCGGTCCTCGTCGGCGACCGTGAAGGCGTGGCCCCCGAGGTCGGCCACCACCTGCTCGACCAACCGGTCACCGGCCACGGCGAACCAGGCGCCGTCGACCAGGCGGGCGGCCCCGGTCTCCGCATCGGGGAGGGCGGCCAAGGGGTGCAAGGCGGCCGGTCGGGGATGGCCGGCAAGCACGTCGAGGCCCAGGGCACCGGCCAGGTGCGCCACCACCGTGTCGGGGTCGGGGTCGACCGCCGCAGCCACGCCGGAGATGGCCGGGTCCGGCACGGCCAGCACCAGCAGGTCCACCCCGTGCGCAGCGCCGGCGGGGTCGTCACCCCGCCCGAGCGCCAGCTCGACGGTCCACCCCACTCCCTCGAGGGCGAGGCCCAGCGCACCTCCGGCCCGCCCCGCCCCAACGACCCGCAGCCGGCGACTCACGCCCGCTGTTCCTGAGCGCCGAGAGCTGCACCCGGAACAGCAGGCAGGGGCGGCATCACGGGACCAGGACGGCCTTGCCGGTGAGGTTGCGGGCGACGAGGTCGGCCAGGACCTGGGGGCTCTCCTCCAGCGAGTAGGACACCGGGGTCGCGGGGTGCAGGGTGCCCGAGCCCAGGAGGTCGAGCAGGCGCTGCATCAGGGCGGCGTTCTCGTCCGGGTGGAAGATGGCCCAGCCGCCCCACTCGACGCCCACCACCGCCCGGTTGCGGAGCAGGATCTGGTTGGTCGGTACCTTGGGGATGCCCCCGACGAAGCCGACGACCAGGTACCGGCCGAAGTCGCCCAGCGCCCGGATCGCGGGTTCGGCGAGGTCACCGCCGATCGGGTCGTAGACCACGTCGACGCCGGTGCCGCCGGCCAGCTCCCGGGCCCGGGCCTTGAGATCCTCGGTCGTGTAGTCGATGACCGCCTCGGCGCCCGCGGCCAGGGCGGCGTCCCGCTTGGCCGCCGACGAGGCCGCGCCGATCACCCGGGCGCCGAGGGCCCGACCCAGGTCCACGGCGGCCAGGCCCACGCCTCCCCCCGCCCCGAGCACGAGCAGGGTCTCGCCCTCGGCCAGCGCAGCCCGCCGCTCGAGGGCGAACAACCCGGTGGCGTAGCTCTGGATGACCGTGGCCGCAATCGCCGGCCCGACGCCCTCGGGGACGCCCAGGGCCTGGTCGGCCTTGACGACCACGGCCTCGGCGAACCCGCCGAACCCGCACGAGGCCAAGACGCGGTCCCCGACCACCGGCGAGTCGACACCGTCGCCGACGGCGTCCACGATGCCCGCCACCTCGGAGCCGGGCACGTACGGCAGGCTCGGGGTGATCTGGTAGCTGCCGCCGGCGATGATGGCGTCGACGTAGTTGACGCCCGCCGCCTCCACCCGGATCCGCACCTGGCCCGGTCCCGGCTCCGGCTCCGGGTGGTCCTCGACGGTCAACGACTCCGGCGGCCCGAACTCCTGCACGACGACTGCACGCATGGCGTCCATCCTGCCCCGCCGAACGGCGATTGAGGGCACCGAGGGGGGCGTCGGGTCGAACTGCTGGTCGTCGGGCCCGTTCAGCCTTCTCGGCCGACGAGGCGAACCGGCTAGAGCGGCCCCACGAGGCGGACGTCGCCCTCTGCCGTCTCGACCTCGGCCTCGGTGACCAGGTCGGGGGCGAGGTCCCGGAGCGGGGCCAGCACGAAGCGGCGCTCCCGCATCCGGGGGTGGGGGACGACGAGATCGGGCTCGTCGACGGTCTCCCCGTCCACCCAGAGCACGTCGACATCGAGGGTCCGGGGACCCCAGCGCACCTCCCGCACCCGCTCGGCCGCGGCCTCACGCTCGGCACACCGCGCCAGCAGCTCCCGGGGCGTGCGGTCGGTGTCCAGCTCCACGACCAGGTTCAGGAAGGCCGCCTGGTCGGGACCGCCCACCGGGTCCGTCTCGTACAGCGGGGACACCGCGACCACGTCGGGTAGGGCGTCGACGGCGACCCTCAGCAGGGCCCGCCGGTCCCCCAGGTTGGACCCCAGCCCCAGGAAGGCCCGGGTCACCCCAGCTCGGCGCGGGTGCGGGTGATGCGCACGCCGCAGGTGTCGAGGTGATGGGGCACGGGGGGGCGCAGCTTGCGCACGGCGACGGTCACCGCCAGCACGCGCTCGTCCACCATCGCCGCCTCGGCCAGGCGCTGGGCCAGGGCCTCGAGCAGGTCGAAGCGCTCGGCGGTGACGATGCGCTCGGCCATCGCGCAGACCGCCGAGTAGTCGATGGTGTCGTCCAGGTCGTCGCTGGCGCCGGGGCGGGACAGGTCGGCCTCGATGTCCAGGTCGACCTCGAGGGGCTGGGCCCGCGCGCCCTCCTCGGCCAGGATCCCGCAAAGGCCGAGGGCGCGCAGGCCCCGCAACTCGATGCGGTCCGGTTCGCCCATGTCGCCTCCGCTCAGGTCGACGCCCGGCGCCGGTCCCGCAGGGCAATGGCCAGGGTCACCAGGCCACGGCCGGTCGGGCCCATCTGCCGGTCGACCATGCGCTCGACCACCGAGATGGTCTGGGGCCCGTTGTCGAGCAGGCCGGCCCACAGCACATAGCCGGCGACGACCCCGACCAGGCGGTCGCTGAGTTCGTCCTGGTGCAGGAGGACCATCGTGCCCTCGGCCCGCAGCCGGTCCAGCTCGGGGTAGAGCTCGGTCAGGTAGGCGGCTTCGTCGTCCTCGGCGGTGAAGGGACGGTGCTGCCAGGTCACGCCCAGCTCGTCGTAGTTGTGCAGGTTGTGCGGGGAGGGGATGAGCGAGATGACGCAGCCGAAGCCGGACTCGCGCAGCCAGATGATCTCCTCCTGGCGCCGGACGCGGCGGTGGTTGGCGCCGTAGCCGCCCGGTCGCTCGCAGACCGCGAGCTGGTCCTTCACGATCCAGTGGAAGTTGCGGGGGACGATGCCCCGCGCCCACTTGCCTTTCGGCGTCACGTGTCTCGACTCATTTCGTTATCTCTCCCTGCACCACGCGGGCGGCTTGGGCCGTCGCCCGGACGTCGTGTGCACGGATCATGCCCGCTCCCTGGGCCATCGCCCACGTGGCCGTCGCCAAAGAGGCCTCCAGGCGGTCGTCGACCGGGGGCGAGGCGTCGGTCCCGTCACTGTCGGCCAGCAGCCGGCCGAGGGTGGACTTCCGGCTGGTGCCGACCAGGACGGGCCACCCGGTGGCGACCAACCGGTCGAGCCGGGCCAGCAGGTCGAGGTTGTGCTCGACGGTCTTGCCGAAGCCGAACCCCGGGTCGATCCAGACCTCCTGCACCCCGGCGGCCACCGCGGCCTCGGCCCGGGCCACGAGGTGGCCCCGCACCTCGGCGACCACGTCGCCGTAGCGGGGATCGGCCTGCATGGAGCCGGGCTCGCCCTGCATGTGCATGGCCACCCAGGCCACACCCAGGCGGGCCGCGGTCTCGTGCAGCGAGGCCGACACGTCGTTGACCATCGTGGCGCCGGCGGCCACCGCGGCGTCGGCCACCGCGGCGTGCCGGGTGTCGACCGAGATCCGGACGGTGCCCGCCAGGCCCGCGATCACCGGGGTCACGCGACGGATCTCCTCGTCGATCGAGACGGGCTCGGCGCCCGGTCGGGTGGACTCGCCGCCCACGTCGATCACGTCGGCGCCCTCGTCGACCAGGCGGCGGCCATGGGCCACGGCGTCGGCGGGATCCAGGAACCGGCCCCCGTCGGAGAACGAGTCCGGCGTGACGTTGACCACGCCCATCACCAGCGCCCGAACCGAGCCCCGCGGCCCGGTGACGGGGTCACCAGGGGCGGCAGGCATGGCGTCAGGGTACCGGTCGCCCTGCTGTCGGCTCGTCGCCTGACGGCTCATCGCGATGCGGGCCGGGTTCCGGCGATGCGCCGCCGAGTATGGCCTGGCGGCGCATCCTCCTAGCCGCCGGCCGGAGCCCGTCGCGGCGGCCCGGTGATGGCGTGGAAGAGACCGGCCCGGGTGCCGACGAAGATCTGGCCCCGCCAGACGGCGGGGGTGGACTCGATGCAGCCGCCGAGCTCGATGGACCACAGCTCCGGGGGCTGGACCGCCGTGTCGGACAGGTCGTAGGCGTGCAGGAACCCGCTGCAGTCCCCCTGGATGAGGACCTGGTCCACGATCACCGGCGACTGCCAGGTCGGCCCGGGCAACGAGAGCTCCCAGCGCACGGCCCCGGTGCGGCGGTCGATGCCCTTGACGGCCCCGCCGTTGGTGGCCACGATCACCAGGTCCCGGTACAGGGCGGGGGTGGCCCAGACACCGGCCACGTCGGCCCCCTGGTCGTCGATAGACCACACCACGGGGCGGTTGGGATGGCGGGGATCCAGCTTGAGGATCTGGCCCACCTCGGTCGACCGGGCGTTGTGGCGCTCCCACTCCGAGGCCACGTAGAGGAAGCCCTCCTCGTCGACCACGACGCTGGCGTCGGTGTCGTCCCCCGTCCAGAAGCGGAAGGTGCGCCTGGGCACCTGGCCGCCACGGAACCCGGTGAGGTCCCAGCCCTGGACCAGCCCGCCCGAGTTGGCGAAGTAGACGGTGTTGGCGGACACGGCCACCGAGTTCTCGATGGACACGGTGGAGTCGCCCAGGTCGGACAGGAGCTGGTCGTCCCAGCCGGGCGTGTTGAACACCAGCTGGGGCGCCACCTGGACCAGGCCGTCGGCGCCGTAGCCGCGGTTCAGCTTCACGATGTGGAACTGGCTGTTCTCGCCCCCTTCCAGCAGGTGGTCGCCGAGGATGAGGGGCGAGCCGTCCCAGTCGTTGTTCCACAGGGTCGGCGACACCGCGTCGGCCGACAGCGACCAGAGCTCGGTCGGCTGAGGCCGGTCGAAGGCGATGACCCGCAGGTAGTTGTCCCGGGAACCGACATAGGCCAGCGGGTAGCCCTCGGGGTCGATCGACACCGAGCCCTTGATCAGGTCGCCGGTGGGGAACGGCGGGATGATGTCCCGGCCCGTGTCGGCGTCGAGGAAGTGCAGGTTGCGGTCATAGCCGCCGAAGACGACCCATGTCCGTCCGTCCCGCTCGAACACCGCGGGCTGGCCGGTCCACCCCGTGCCGCACCAGGTACGGGTCTCATCACCCTCCGAGGACTCCGAGCACATGGCCGAGTCGGGGTAGGTCCACTGCTGGTGGGGGTCTCGGGGCACCGGCCCCTCGCCGTAATAGGTCCGGGTCGGGTTGCCCCGGAAGGTCAGCAGGCCCTCGACGGTGGCGTCGGGGAAGGGTCGGCCCGACGAGGCCGGGTCGACCCAGCCCTGGAACGGCGGCGTTGTCGTCGTGGTCACGGGCGGGGCCGTGGTCGTCGGGACGAAGGTCGACGCCGTCGGGGTGGCCGCCTCGTCCTCGGGGCCGGCATCGTCGATCACCTGACTCCAGGCGTAGGCCGTGCCCGCGGCCAGCAGCGCGGCCGCACCGACCAGGAGCAGCAGCCGCCGGGTCACCCCCGGGACGTGTCCGGCTCAGTCACGCCCGATGAAGCGCATGGCCTCGGTGCGGGTGGCCACGTTCTCCCGGAACAGGCCCCGCACGGCGGAGGTCACCGTCGACGACCCGGGCTTGCGCACGCCCCGCATGGACATGCAGAGGTGCTCGGCCTCGATGACCACCAGCACGCCTTTGGGCCGCAGGGTGCGCTCGATCTCGTCGGCGATCTGGGAGGTGAGCCGCTCCTGGACCTGGGGCCGGCGGGCGTAGGCGTCGACCAGCCGGGCCAACTTGGACAGGCCGGTGATGCGCCCCTCGTCGTTGGGGATGTACGCCACGTGGGCCTTGCCCATGAAGGGGACGAGGTGGTGCTCGCAGGTCGACACCAGGGCGATGTCGCGGACCATGACCATCTCGTCGTGGCCGGCGTCGAAGGTGACGTGGAGGTGGTGGTCGGGCATCTCCCGCAGCCCGGCGAAGATCTCCTCGTACATGCGGGCCACCCGGGCGGGCGTCTCCTGGAGGCCCTCCCGGTCGGGGTCCTCACCGATGGCGGCCAGGATCTCCCGTACCGCGACCTCGATGCGGGCCTTGTCGACCGGAGGGGACACCGCCTGGTCGCTCACTCGCCCAGTTCCTCGTTGTAGGCGCAGATGTAGGGCAGGTTGCGGTACTTCTCGGCCACGTCGAGGCCGTAGCCGATGACGAAGTCCGGCGGGATCTGGAAGCCCACGTACTTGAGGCTGGCGCCGTCGGCCGCCCCCTCCCGCAGGAGCAGGGCGCACACCTCGAGGCTGGCCGGGTTGCGGGACTCGAGGTTCCGCTTGAGGTAGCGCAGGGTCAACCCGCTGTCGACGATGTCCTCGACGAGCAGGACGTCACGCCCGGACAGGTCGATGTCGAGGTCCTTCACGATGCGGACCACGCCCGAGGTCCGGGTGGCGGCGCCGTAGGAGGAGACCGCCATGAAGTCGAACTCGACGGGCAGGGCGATGTGGCGCGAAAGGTCGCTCATGAACATGAACGCACCCTTCAGCACCCCCACGAGCAGCGGCGGGCGCCCCTGGTAGTCCTCGGTGATCTGGGCCCCCATCTCGGCCACTCGCTTCGCCAGCCGGTCGGCGGGCACCAGGACCCGCCCGAGATGCGGGTCCTCGACCCGCACCACGGATCCGTCGTCGTCACCAGCCAGGGGGTCGCTCACCTCGGGGAATCTACGCGCGCTCCAGCGTCAAGCGCCCTTCGGTGCGTACCACCCGCCAGCCACCCTGGACATCGGCCGCCCGGGCGTGGTGGTGGACCACGGCGAGCAGACGGTCGATGGCGGCGGCGTCGACGGGGTGATCGGCCCCCATCCCCCGCCAGAGCCAGGCCCGCAGGGCTCGGCGGACCAGCGCGGGCTCGGCCCTCTGGAGGGCCCGGGTGTCGGTGGGATCCAGGCCGGCGGCCAGGCGATCCAGGAACTCGGTCTCCTCCCCCAGGATCCCGGCTTGCCGGGCCAGGATCGGCACGACCGACCGCCCGGCCACCGCGTCGAGCAGGGGGAGCACCTCGTGGCGCACACGGGTCCGGCGGTGCGTCGGGTCCTCGTTGGTGGGGTCGACAAGTGGGTCCAAGCCCTCGGCCGCGCAGAGGGCGGCGGTCTCGGTGCGGCGCAGGTCGAGCAGGGGCCGGCGCTGGTTGCGACGCATGCCGGCCAGGCCCGGGCGTCCCGCCCCCCGCAGGAGGTTCAGGATCATGGTCTCGCCCTGGTCGTCGGCCGTGTGGCCCGTGAGCACGTCGGCGGGCAGGACCCCGTAGCGGGCGGCCCGGGCCCGGGCCTGGAGGTTCGGGCCCGGCGACACCGTGACCCGCTCGGCCCGGAACGGGGCGCCGTAACGGTCGGCCGCCGCCGCCACCCGGTCCGCCTCCCGCTCGGAGCCGGGCCGGATGCCGTGGTCCACGTGGATGGCCGTGGCCCGACATCCTGCGGCTACGGCCAGGACGAGCAACGAGAGCGAGTCGGCCCCGCCGGACACCGCGCAGCTCACGTCGGTTCCCGCGTCCGGGAAGCGGCAGCGGGCCAGGAGGTCGTCCCGGAGGCCCACGGCGCGCTACGCGGCGGCCAGGTCGATTCGGGCCAGCCAGCCGGCGGGGTCCCGGATCTCGGCCAGGGTGGGCAGGCGGGCCGGGTCCTCCCACACCGTGTCCAGGGCCGTCGGGCCGCCCACCGCCTCGATCGCCTCGATGAACTTCTCGCCCTGCTCGTACTGGGCCAGCTTGGCCTCGAGGCCCATGAGGCGTTGGAGCAGGCGGGCCAGGCCGTTGGCCTGCTGGCGGCGCTGACGCAGGACCCGGCCGAAGCGGGCGGCCGAGGGGATCTGGTCGGCGCCGGAACGGTCCATGGTCACGTCGCCGTGACCCTCCAGCAGGCTCATGAGGCCGGCGACCCGTTCCAAGGCGAGACGCTGCTCGGGGCCGGCCAGGACCGCAGCCAGCCCGCCGTCCTCGAGCGGGTTGCGTCCCTGCCGCAGGTCGTCGGCCACCCGGCCGATGGCGGCGATGAAGCGCCGGGGATCGGGGTCGACGGCCCCGACGACCTCGTCCACCAGCCCGAGGTAGTGGGTCCGCAGCCAGGGGATGCCGGTGAACTGGGCCCGGTGGGTGACCTCGTGCAGCGCCAGCCACAGGCGGAACTCGCGGGGCGGGAAGGCGAAGCGCTTCTCGAGGGCCAGGACGTTGGGACCCACGTAGTAGACGATGTCCTGGTCCTCGGGGGCCTCGTCCTCGACCACCAACAGGTCGTACTGGCCGAGGACCCGGGTCGACATCCAGCCCAGCAGGGCCCCGACCTCGGCCCCGGCGATCTTCTGGGTGACCGGAGCGAGGGGACCGGACCCCAGGCGCTCGCCCAGCTTGTCGGTCAGGGGGCGCAGCAGGCGCTGGAACGAGGCCAGGTTGGCGGCGATCCAGGCCGGTCGGTCCACCACCCGGGCCCGGGCGGGACCGGCGGCGGAGACGAGGCCCGTGGTCGTGGCCACCCGCTCCTCGGCGATGGCGGTGAGCTCGGCGAAGTCCGGCGCCAGCGCGGCGTAATGGTACGAGTCGGCGAAGGGCTCCCGACCCGAGAAGCGGACGGCGACGCGCTCGGCGAGATCCCAGGCGATGACTTCGGTCATCGGGGCCCGGTCACCGGGTCAGTTCTTGGGGTAGCGGGGGGCGCTGACCTTGCGGAGGTAGCCGAAGATGGTCGCCGCCACGATCGCGAGCACGGTGAGCACCAGGACGGGTGCGAGCCAGAAATGCCAGACGACGCCGAGAACCATGGCCGCGGAGCATAACGGGTACATTCTCGCACCCAGATGGTCAGGATCGGGGTGATCGCCATTGCGCCACTCGTGCTCGCCGCGGCATGCGGTGACCACGATGGGGTCGACACCGTCGCGAGCGCGACGACCGCGCCGACGGTCAGCACCGTGACCACCGGGCCGACACACATGGAGGTGGCACACCTCACGCTGGACCTGGTGGACACCTCGCGGCCCACCCCAGCCGGTGCCGGGCTGCCCCACGCCGACGAGCGTCGCCTCGTCACCGAGGTCTACGTGCCCGCTGGTACCGGGCCGTTCCCCTTCATCGCCTTCAGCCACGGCCTGAACGGCCACCCCCGCAAGTTCACCCGGCTCCTCGGGGCCTGGGCCGAAGCGGGCTACGCCGTCGCCGCTCCCGCCTTTCCCCTGTCCAACGACGAGGTGCCGGGCGAGGCCACCTTCGCCGACCTGGCCGCCCAGCCCGGCGACATCAGCTTCCTCATCGACCGGTTGCTGGCCCTGAGCGCCGACGAGGACGACCCCCTCTACGGCACGGTCGATCCGGAGCACATCGGGGTGGCCGGCCTTTCCCTCGGGGGGGCGACGACCTACGGGGTGGCGTTCAACGACTGCTGCCTCGACGAGCGGCCGATCGCGGCCATGGTCCTCGACGGTGCCCGCCTGGCCGTCGGCGGCGAGTTCCACATGGGCTCCGGCCTGCCCCTGCTGATCATGCACGCCGACGAGGACTTCACCCTGCCCTACGCCGACGCCGCCGACACCTACGTCGACGCCGCCCCGCCCAAGTACCTGGTGACGATCCACGAGGCGGCCCACGCCTCGCCCTACGAGAACGACCCGGACCCCGCCGACGAGATGGTGACGGCGACGACCATCGCCTTCTGGGACCGCTACCTGCGGGACGACCAGACCGCTGAGCAGCGCCTCATCGACGCGGTCACCCCGGCCCGCCTCGCCACCCTGGAATCCGAGCCGAGCTGACCTGCCGTCAGGAGGTGGGGGTGGCGGGGTCCTCGGAGCAGGCGGCGATGATCTTGGACCGCAGGTCGTCGGGGACCCGGTCGATGCACTTGGCCGCGATGACCCGGCGGAGCTCGGCCTCGAACACCGCTATGTCCCCGCAGGGTGGGCAGTCGTCGAGGTGGACCCGGATGCGCGCCCGGACCTCCACCGTGAGCTCACCGTCGAGGTAGCTGTAGAGCTCAGCGAGGGTCTCGTCGCACTTGTCGGACATGGGCTCAGGTGGCGGTCGGGGTCGGTTCGACCTCGTGGGGGACGAGGTTGGCTTGCTTGCCGAACTCGTACAACTGCTTCTGCATGGCCTTTCTTCCCCGATGCAGCCGGCTCATCACCGTGCCGATCGGGATGTCCAGGATCTCGGCGATCTCCTTGTAGGCGAAGCCCTCGACATCGGCCAACAGGACCGCCATGCGGAACTGCTCGGGCAGCGCTTCCAGGGCCTCCTTCACCTCGTCGGAGGTGAGGTGGTCCAGCAGCTCCTCTTCGGCGCTGCGACCGGCCGTCGCCCCCTCCAGCCCGCCGAGGCGGCGGTAGAGATAGAGGTCCTCGACCTCGTCGAGGTCGGTCTCGTCGGGCCGGCGCTTCTTGGCCCGGTAGGTGTTGATGTAGGTGTTGGTGAGGATGCGGTAGAGCCAGGCCTTCAGGTTGGTGCCCTGCTGGAAGGTGTGGAAGGCCCGGTAAGCCTTGAGGTAGGTCTCCTGGACAAGGTCCTCGGCGTCGGCGGGGTTGCGGGTCATGCGCAGCGCCGCGCCGTAGAGGCCGTCCATGAGCGGCGTGGCCTGCTCGGTGAAGGTGGCCTGGTCCGCCATGGGTCGAACCCTAGGGGGTGACCGTCGTGGGCGGCACGGTGGTCGGCCCCGGTGTCGTCGGCGCCGCGGTCGTCGGTGGGACCGTGGTCGGGGCGGGCGGGGCCGGCGGCGGCGGGCGCAGGAAGGAGGCGGCGGCCTGCAGCCAGACCGCGATCCGGGCCCGGTCGACCGGGAGGTCACGACGGAAGGCGCCGTCGATCCCCGTGACGACGTCGTTGGCCACCGCCCAGTCGAGGGCACCGCGGAGGCGGGTCGGGACGGCATCGGCCCATTGGTGGTCGGGGAAGCCGCCGGGGCGGCCCGCGGCCTTCCACAGCATGGTCACCAGGGCGCCCCGCAGCATCGGGTCGTCGGGGCGGAACGTGCCGTCGGGGTAGCCGGTGAGCACGCCCGTGGCCCGCCCCCAGCGCAGGGCCGGACGGAGCGCGGGGCGCCCGTCGGTCCAGCCGTGGGGGCTCGCTTCGGCGGGCGAGCCCTGGAGGCGCCACACCATCTGGGCGGCCTGGCCCCGGGTGGCAGGGGGTCGGAACCGGCCGATGACCGCCCGGTAGGTGTCGTTGTCGAAGCCGTCGACCAGGCCCTCGACCGCCGCCCAGTTGATGGCGTCGGCGGCCCAGAAGGCGTCCCGCACGTCCCAGAACGGGCCGCTGGTGAGGTCGGCGTCACAGCCCCGGACGGCGGTGCCGACCAGGCGGCCCAGCTCCCGTTCCCCCGCCTGGGTCAGGTGGAGGTAGTCGCCCAGGAAGTAGGGCGAGGGCGACCCGGCCAGCTCGGTCCACGCCGCGTAGTGGAGATGGGTGGCGTTGTCGTAGTCGGCCACGACCCGGTGGACCACGGCGTTGAAGGCCTCGGCCTGGTCGTTGATCATCGGGTAGGCCCGGTTGCCCCCCGGCTTCTGGTCGAGCCAGATCACGCAGTCGACCTCGGGGGTCACGGCGTCGAGGAAGTCCCGCATGTCGGACTCGAAGCGTCGAGCCCCGTGGCCCCAGAACGCATCGCCGGCGCCGAGCTCGGCCACGACGATGTCGGGGCCGCCGGGCGCCTCCACCACGGGTCGAAGCAGGGGGAGGTGGTAGTCGATGTAGCCCGCCGCGATGGCGTGGTAGTAGGCGACGGCGTTGGTCGGCTCGACGTCGGCCCGTATCTCGGGCTCGGCGTCGCGACCGATGGAGTCGCCGACGAAGGCCACCGTGGCCCGGTCCGCGGGCGCGGCCGAGGCCCCACCGGCCCCACCGGGACCACCGGTCCCGGGCACCGTCACGGCCACGGCCACGGCGACCACCAGGAACGCTCCGAGTCTCCGCACCCTGTCTTCTCGCCTCACCTCGGCTCGCGGACCGTCGAACGGTACCGGCGGGCCGGGGTGGCGGTGGGGTCGAGCCCCGCAACGGCGGGCGCCGTGCTACACCCGGGAGGGTGCAGACCGTCTACAGCGACCGGCACCGACTCCACCACGCCCGGGGCGAGCTCATCGACGGGGCCCTGCGCCCGCCGCACGAGCGCCCGGAGCGGGCCGACCTGATCCTCGCCGCCGTCCGGGCCGTCGGGTTGGGCGCCGTCCTCGAGCCGACCCCCCACGGCATCGAGCCGCTGTCCCGGGTGCACGACGAGCGCTTCCTGGCCTTCCTTCAGGAGGCGTGGGCGCTCTGGCTGGCCGATCACGGTGGCGAGACCGACGCCCTGCCACTGGCCTGGCCGTCGCGCCGGATGCAGCAACGGGAGCCCCAGGCCATCGACGGGCGGCTCTCGTACTTCTCCTTCGACGCCGGCTCGCCGATCATGGCGGGAACGGCCGAGGCCGTCCTGGCCTCCGCCGACGTGGCCCTGACCGGGGTCGACCTGGTGCTGGCGGGCGAGCGGGCCGCCTTCTGCCTCTGCCGGCCGCCGGGGCACCACGCCGCCCTCGACCTCTACGGCGGCTACTGCTTCGTCAACAACGCCGCCGCGGCCACCCAGGCCCTGCTCGACAGGGGGATGGATCGGGTGGCCGTGGTCGACGTCGACTACCACCACGGCAACGGCACCCAGGACATCTTCTGGAACCGGGGTGACGTGCTCGTGGCCAACCTGCACGGCGACCCCCGTCAGGAATACCCGTTCTTCACCGGCTACGCCGACGAACGGGGCGACGGGGATGGCGTCGACGCCAACCGCAACTACCCCTTGGCCATGGGCACCCGGGCGCCCGAGTGGTTCGCCGCCCTGGACGACGCCCTCGGCCACGTCCGGGCCTTCACTCCCGACGCCGTGGTCGTGTCCCTCGGCGTGGACACCTACAAGGAGGACCCCATCTCCTGCTTCGAGCTGGAGACCACGGACTACCCCGTCCTCGGCGCCCGCCTGGCCGACCTCGGCCTCCCGACCGTCGTCGTGATGGAGGGCGGCTACGCCGTCGACGCCATAGGCGCCAACGCCACCGGCGTCCTCACCGGGTTCGAGTCGGGATGACGGGTCAGAGCCCCCAGAACCCGCCATCCAGGCCGACCTCGGCGAAGTAGGCGTGCGCCTCGGCGGGCTCTCTGCGGACGTAGCCCCGGGCCAATCGGCCCGCATACCAACTCCGGGCCAGGCGCCAGAGGGTGGCCAGGTCCATGACATAGCCCCGCTCGTTGCCGGAGTCGGCCAACCACCGGTCGACACACGCCGCCGAGCAGAACAGGCGCTGATGGCCACAGGTGTGGACCACGTCGTCCCAGATGTGGCTGGTGGGGACCAGGAAGTGGGCCACCTCGTCGCCGTCGGGCGGGGCCTCATCGTCCACGACCCAGGAGAGCGCCGACCCGCACCCCGGGCAGGTGGTGGCGACCAGGACCTCGTCCTCATCGGGCAGCAGGTGGGGCAGGGCGAAGCTGTCCCAGGCGCAGCCACCCCACCAGAGCGTGTCGGCGCCCATCACCGAGAAGCCGAGCGGGATGGTGGCGAAGGGATGGGCCATCACGATCGCCCCGTCCCGCAGGACGACGTGGCGGGCGTCGTGCAGTGCCTCCAGCCCCGCGACCACCTCGGACTCGTCCACGACGAACACGGCGGCCAGCGCGGCGTTGACCGGGGCCCGGCCGGTGTCGGCCAGGTGGTGGTAGACGGCCAAGCGCAGGTCCTCGGTGTCCATCGCCCGAGTCTGCCCGAGCAAGGCCGTCGCTGATTCTCAGGAACCGCTCAGCGAACCCCGGGCCCGGGGAAGTCCGGCCGGCCTGTTCACCTTCGGCCACCTCCCCCGACCCCGGTCAGCCGGTGTACGGCGGTGACCAGCATCGCCGAGAACCTCGTGGACGTAGTGAGACGAAGGTCCCGATCCGGTGGCCTCGGCGCTCACCATCGATCTCACCGGGATGCGCGAGCCGGAGGCCAAGTGCATGCCGGGCATCCACGCGGGACCCAGCGATAGCATCGCCCGGACGTGCCGGTCGAACGCCGATCCAGCCCGAACTCGACGCCGGGCCGGGGCGGCCAGCGCACGCGGGGGGTCGTTCTTCACACCTCGGTCGGCTCCGCCGCCGGCACTCTGGGATGGTTCGCCCGGCCCGAGAGCGGCGTCAGCGCCCACTTCGTCGTCGGCCTCGACGGCGCTCTCTTCTCCGTGGTCGCCGAGGAGGACACGGCGCGTCATGCCGGCCGGCCCCACCAGCCGACGGCGTCGTTCCTGCACGACGGGGTCGATCCCAACGAGGTGACGATCGGGATCGAGTTCGTCGACGACGGGGACCCGCAAGGCGTCCGCCGGCCCGACGCCCAGTACACGACGGGCGCCGAGTTGCTCTGGGTCCTCGGCCTGCGCTGGTCGATACCGCTGGACCGTGACCACGTCGTCGGGCACCGGGAGATCGACTCGACCCAGAGCTGCCCGGGCAACCTCGACATCGACCGCCTGTTGCGCCACGCCACCAACCTGACGGTCGACCCGTGAGCCCGCCGGCGACCGGGCCGATCGCGGGCCTGCTGCCCGTCCGCAACGGCGAGGGCGACCTCCCGGGCTGGTTCGAGAGCGCCCGGCTGTGGTGCGACGTGGTCCTGGCCCTCGACGACGGCTCCACCGACACCACCCTGGCCCTCCTGGAGGAGGAGCCGCTGGTGGACGTGCTCCTGGCCAACCCGCCCCGCCCGACCGCCTTCGGTTGGGACGACGGCGAGAACCGCCGGCGCCTGCTGGAAGCGGCCGACGGGGTCGAGCCCGCGTGGGTCGTCTGGCTCGACGCCGACGAACGCCTGGCCCCCGACGACGCCCGGGCCCTGCGGGAGTTCCTGGCCACCGACGGCCTGCCCGGTGTGGCCTACGGGTTCGCCCACCACCGGATGTGGGGACCGGACGCCTACGACCCCGCCATCCGCTGGGTCTACCGGGCCTACGCCTGGCGACCGGGTCTGCGCCTGCCGGATGGCCGCCTGCACGAGCCCCCCGTTCCCCGCGGGATCCCCCCGGCGGCCTGGGTGCGCACCACGATCCGGCTCCAGCACCTCGGCGCGGTCGACGACCGCCGGGTGCACGATCGCCTGGCCAAGTACGCCGAAGCCGACCCCGAGGGGGTCTGGCCCACCGACTTCGGGGGGTTGGACGCCGTGCCGTCCCGGGTGGTGCCCTGGACGGCCCGCGATCCCGAGCAGCCCGTGCTGCTCGAGCCGGAGGGGCCCTTCGGGCTGGGTCCGCTCGTGGCCGAGGCCGGGCGGGCGACGCCGACCACGGACGAGGAACGACCCCCCCTCGTCGTGCTGCTCCCGGTCCGCAACGGCGAGGCGGACCTGCCGGGCTGGTTCGAGTCGGTGCGGCGGTTCGCCGATGCGGTGGTGGCCCTCGACGACGGCTCGACCGACGCCACCCTCGCCCTGCTGGAGGCCGAGCCCCTGGTCCGGCGACTGGTCCGGCGCCCGGTCCGCCCGGACTACGCGGGCTGGGACGACGCGACCAACCGGTCGCTGCTCTTGGGGGCGGCCGCCACCCTGCGCCCGCACTGGGTGCTGTACCTCGACGCCGACGAGCGCCTCAGTCCCGACGACGGCGCCGCCCTGCAGAGCTTCATCGGCAGTGACGAAGCGCTGCCCGGCTGCGCCTACACCTTCCGGGTGCACCGGATGGTGGAGGACCTCGAGCACTTCGACCGCGACGAGCTACCGGTGGCCCGGCTGTTCGCCTGGGCGCCCGGCCAGCGCCTCGCCGGTGACCGCCTGCACCTGGTGCCGGTGCCCACGAGCATCCCGCCGGCCCGTTGGCTGCCGACGACGCTGCGGATCCAGCACCTGGCCGGCCTCGACGACGAACGGCGTCAGGCCCGTCTGCGCAAGTACCGGGAGGCCGACCCGGACCTGGAGTTCCAGGCCGACTACGGGCACCTGGTCGGGCCGACGGGACCCGTGCGGCGCTGGGAGCCCCGCCCCGCCGGTCAACCGGTGCTGGCCGACCCCGACACCGGGCCGGCGCCGTCGACGCCGGAGGCGGCCGGGCCCGGCGAGTTCGACCCGTCGGCCCCCGTGCTCTCGGCCATCGTGATCGCCCGGGACGACGAGACCCGGATCGAGCGGGCCCTGCGCTCGGTGGTCGACCAGGAGGCCCCGGTGCCCTTCGAGGTCATCGCCGTGGTGAGCGGGACCGACCGGACCGCGGCGATCGTGCGGGAGCGGTTCCCGCAGGTCCGGCTCATCGAGCTGGAGGGGGTCGCGCTCCCCGGCCGGGCCCGCAACGCCGGCCTGGCGGTGGCCCGGGGCGACTACGTGTCCTTCCCGGGCTCGCACGTCGTGTTGGCCCCCGGCAGCCTGGCGGCGCGGGTGCGGGCCCACGAGCGGGGCTACCCGATGGTCACCGGCACGATCCGCAACCTCACCACAACCCCGGCCGGGTGGGCCTCCTACTTCCTGGACCATGCCACGGTGCTGCCGGGCCGGCCCTCCGAGGAGCTCACGACCGCACCGCCGCACTGCTCCTATGACCGTGAGCTGCTGCTGCGGGCCGGGGGCTTCCCGGAGGACCTGCGGGCGGGCGAGGACACCGTCGCCAACACCGCCATGTTCCAGCGGGGGCTGCGGGCCTGGCGTGACCAGGACATCGAGCTGGCCCACGACAGCCCGAGCCGGACGGTGCCGAGGCTGATTCGCCATCACGTCCAGCGGGGCCGGGGGTTCGGTCGCATCCTCCTCGACCGGGTGCCGCCGGGGGGCCGGGTCCTGTCCCGCAGGGGCGGCAAGATCGGGCCCGGGTACGTCCGTCAGCGCCTCCGGGTCATCGACCGCCACGTCGCCCGCCACGGTGACGCCGAACTGCAGGCGGCGTACCGGCGGGTGCGGCCCTTGGTGCGGCTGGGGGCGGTGGCGGCCTGGTTCGGGGCCTGGGTGGAGCTGGCCCGTCCCCGTCGCGGTGGGCTGCGGGTACTGGTCGGGACACCGGCGGTCCACGTCGTCCTCGCCGGTGTCGACCGCCGCGTGCGGTTCCCGGTCGGGCGGGCCGACGCTCTGATGGTCCTCCGGGCCGAGCCGCTCGGGGGGCGGGTCGCCCTGCTTCTGCCCCCCCGGGATCTGCTGGTCGAGGACCCCGCCGAGGGCCCGTTGCGCCTCAACGAGACCTATCAGCGCGGGGCGGCGGCCGGCGGCGGTGACGAGCCGAAGGCCGGCCTGCGCCGCCTCCGGACCGAGGCGGCCACCGCGCTGGGGGTCCCGATCCACGCCGGAGTGGCCGTGGACATGGCCGGCTTCGCGGCCTTGATCGACGCCCTCGGGGGCGTGCGCATCGACGTCGAGCACGAGATCGACGACGAGGTCGTGGAGGACGGCGAGCGCTTCGTCGCCCGGTTCTCACCCGGCCCCCAGGACATGGACGGAGCGGCCGCCCTGATCTACGCCCGGACCCGGATGGCCGACGGCGACCGCTGGCGACGGGCCCGCCACGCCCAGCTCATCCGGTCCGTGGCCGTCGCCTGGCTGCAGTCCCCTCGCCGCTGGCCCCGGGTGCTGGCCACGGCCCGTCAGGTCGTCACCGTGGAGGGTCGGGTCACCGTCGCCGCCCTGGCCGGCCTCACCCTGCTACGGGCTCGCGGGCACCTCGATCAGGTCCCGCTGGTCCCGCCGACCGTGCGGTCGGTGCGTCTGGCCGGCGGCTGGTACCACGTCGCGGAGCCGGGGGGACTGGAACGCGCCGTGCGGGAGCAGTTCGTGGTCGGGGCCGGGAACCCGCGCCGCTAGGTGACGTGGATGGTGGCGGGCGTCGACCAGAGGCTCGTCGCCCCGTTCGACAGCCTGCGCACCCGGGCCCGGAAGGCGTAGTTGCCCCGCCGGGTGGGGGTCACGTTGGCCGCCTTGCTGGTGACGCCGGAGCGCCAACTGGCAAAGGCGGTGGTACCGGGGCGTCGCCGCTGCACGTCGAACACCCGGCCGGGCGGAAGGCTCACGGCGGCGGCGGCCCAACGAATGAGAAAGGTGGAGCCGAGACCGGCCGACGGTGGCGTGGCCACGACCGGCACCCGGAGACGGCCGTTCATGGCCGGGTGGCCCGTGTCGTCGCACTTGTACGGGTAGATGCCCGCCCCGGGCAGTGCGCCGATGACGTGGGCGCCCGCCGGGTTGACGGATCCGGTGTTGAACAGCCTCAGCCCCGAGGTGTCGCGGGCGTTGTGGGCGGTCGCCCCGTGGTTGGCGAACTCGACGCCTTGGCCCTGCACCAGGTGGGCCGGCGTGTCGAACTGGAAGTCCTCCATCACCAGGTAGAAGTTGACGATGGCGGCGGCCGCCGGCTCGGCCTCGAGGATGCCGGCGTACGACAACGCCGCCGCCGCGGAGACGCCCGTGGCGATCATCCCTCGGATGAAGACCCGCCGGCTGAGCTGGCCGTCGAGGTAGTTCTTGACCAGCTCGGCTCTCGACACCGAAAAGAGTCTCCTACCGCAGGGCCGCGGATGCAAGGACGGCCCGGGCTGCTTCGGCGGCGTACTGGCGGAGGGGGTTAGCGTCGCCGCGTGGGGATCGCCGCTGACCTCGGCTACACGTTTCGTCGACCGAACGCCGCCCAGCGTGGACTCCAAGCGCTGGCTTCGACCCGAGCCGGCGCGTGGAGCTTCGCCAAGATGCTCCCGCCCACGGACAAGGCCGTCCGCCGGCTGTCCCGGGGCCGCACCAGCGCCCCCGCCCTGCTGGCCGGCCTTCCGGTGCTCTGGGTGACCACGACCGGGCGGCGCAGCGGCCTCGCCCGCAGCACCCCACTCATCGCCGTGCCGGTGGGCGAGGACGGACTTGCCCTCCTGGGCACCAACTTCGGCCAGAAGGACACCCCGGCGTGGGTCTTCAACCTCGAGGCCGACCGACACGCGACGATCACCTATCAGGACCGGAACGTCGAGGCCGTGACCCGGCCCGCCACCGACGATGAGCGCGACGCCGTCTGGACCCGGTCAGCCGGGGTCTACGGCGGCTACGAGAAGTACCAGGCCCGCATCAGCGGGCGGGCGATCCGCATCTTCGTCCTCGAACCTCGACCTGAGCCCGAGGGCGGAATCGAACCCTGACCTGCCCATGACGCCTCCGTGCGCCAAATCGCCAGTCAGCCGATGCCTACGGAGGGGTCGCGAGACACCAGCAAGCCTGTCGTCGCCGGCCGTCGGTGAACCACCGTACGGATCAGGCCACCAGGTATTCGTTGTGGAGCAGGTCCCGACCGCGCTGGTACTGGTTCAGGGGCCCGTCGCCCATCAGCCGGATCACCTCCGCGACGGTGCCGCGAGCGGTCTGCCGCGAATCGCAGTCCGAGGCTTCCGGGACACGGGGGAGCCGCCCTAGGCGAGGGTGCCCCGCAGCAGGCTGTCGTTGGAATGGGCGATCTGGCCATCGCGCTGGAGCGAGACGTCCACCACGTCGTACTCGTCGACGTCGAGGCCGGCCGGGACCGGGACCGTGACGCTGCCGGTCATGGGGCCGAGCGACACCGGTTCGTTGGTCGCCTCGCCGAGGAGCCAGAGCTCGTAGTGGTGACCGGCCGGCACCGCGGCCATGTCGTGGGCCTCGAGGACCAGCTGCAGGTCGCCGTCCTCACGGACCAGGCGAACGTCGGCGCTCGCCGTCGTTTCCTCCAGGGGCTCCAGCGAGGCGCTCGCGACGAGCTGCTGGTCGGGCGACGAGTCGTCCCGGGCGAGGAGCAGGCCGGTCACCGCCACGACGACGACGATCGCCGCGGCGGCCAGCGACAGGCGACGGGAACGGTGGTGCCGGCGCTCGTCCAAGACCACGACCTCGGCGGGGCCGGCGGGCTCCAACGGCGCAACCGGTTCGGCCCGGGCGAGTACGGACGCCGAGGCGGTCCCCGCCGAGATCCGGGCCCAGAGGTCCGGTGGCGGGTCCGACCGCTTGAAGTCCTCGTCGCCGACCCGGGCGGCGATCCTGGTGATCCGATCGACCAGGGCCGGGTCCGCGCCCACTGCCTCGTCACCCCAGGGCATCGTCGAAACCTCCCAACTGACTGCGCATCTTCTCGAGGCCGCGGCGGATGTCGCTCTTCACCGTGCCCAACGGCACCTCGCAGCGCTCGGCGATCTGTGCGTGGGTGAGATCTTCGAAGAAGGCCAGGCGCACCACCTCCCGGGGCCGTTCCGGCAGGGTCGACATCGCCTCGGCCACCAACATGCGCTCGCCGATCGACGTCACGTCAGCACACTCGACGACCGGGTCGCTCGTCGAGCCGTACGGTTCGGGCACCAGCGACGGTTGCCGACCCTCGACGCGGAGGATGTCGACCACTTTGAAGCGGGCGATGCCCAGCAACCAGCCGGCCAGGGCGCCCGCCTCGGGGCGATACCGCTCACGCGACCGCCATGCGGCCAGGAACACCTCCTGGGTGGCGTCGGCGGCGCGTGCGGCATCGAGGGTGCGGCCGCAGTACGAGTACACGAGCGTCCCGTACAGCTTGTACAGCGCCTCGAGGGCCCCGTCGTCGCCCGACACGAAGCGACGCGCGACCGCCGCCGCCGCCGACTCACGGGCTTCGGTCATCACGAGCACGGTAGTCACTCCGATCGGATCGCCCCAGGGGATGCCACGCCCTTGGCATGGCTCGCATCAGCCTGGCCCGGACGCGGAAGAGGGGCCACGGCCGAGTCGTCGTGGCCCCTCTTCCGGCGCTGACCGGGCTCAGATGTTGATGGGGATGAGCACCCGGTTGATGGTGTGGATGACGCCGTTCGACGCCCGCACGCCGAAGGGGAAGGTGAGGCGGGGGTTCGGCAGGTCCGGGTCCTGGTCGACGAGGGTCAGGGGGCTGCGGCCCTTGGTGATCTCGGGTCCGGCCAGGGTGGGGAACCGGCTCGTGAACAGCACCGAGATGAATCCACGGGCACCGGGGGTGACGTGGTACTGGAGGATGGTCGTGAGGACGGGGATCGGATCACCATTGCCCAAGCCGGTCAGGGCCTCGACGAGGAAGTTCCAGGCACCCTCTTCGTCGCTGATCGCACCGGTGAAGCCGAGGTCACGCGCCGTCTTCACGAAGGCCCGGTCGTTGGGGGCCCAAACCGTGACGTCGAGGCCGGGAGTGTTGAGCGTCTCGACCAGGCCCGCAGCCTGCACGGCTGCCAGGAGGACGTCGTAGTCCGTGCCCTTGGTGTCGAACCCGTTCCCGCTCGACGCCACGATGCCGGCGATCGTGGGACGGCCGGTCTCCTGGCGGGTCGCCGCCCCCGACGGCGGGGAGAACGTGGCGGCGACTATCGAGAAAACGGCCGTTGCGGCAACCACACCTGCGGTGAAGCGCTTCTTGCTCATGGGATGTCCTCCTGGACGACTCGTGGAACTTTAGTACTAAATCGTTCGGAGCGGCCCTCCTGGATGCAGACACTCGAAAAAAAACCGAACGCCCCGGCGAGCGTTGCGGCCCCCAGAGGCGTCGGGCTAGAAGAAACTCGACCAGGGAGGGACATCGGACGACACGAGCCGTCTGAATCGACGGTGTGACTCCCGTCATCCCGCGCCCCGGTCTCGCAGGGGGTAGAGAACTGTGGCTGAGACGTACCCGCCAGGGGGCCCGTCGAAGGAGGCCAAGAATCCAGAGCCCGAGAGGGGAATCGAACCCCTGACCTGCTCATTACGAGAACTCTGCACCCACAGAACCCTGGACAGTCATGGACGGATCTGCACGGCGGACCGCAGGCCGTGGACACCCGTGGACGGTTCTGGACGGTCTGGGACGCGGGATGAACGCGGGATGGAATCAGGAGGAAGGGGCGACCGCCAGTCGGCTTCAGCCGTTCGATCCCAGGAAGTCGGTCACGGCGTCCGTGACTCACACCACGACCTGAACTACCCCACTCACTCGACGGCCACGACCAGGTCGTTCAGAGTCGCAACGCGATCCCAGGCCGGTCCGACGCCGCCGACGGTGTCGGTGCCGGGGCAGTCGACGTAGAAGCCCTCGACCCCAAGGGCGTAGCCGCTGGGGGCCTGCGGGTGCTCGTACAGGAAAGCGATGACCCGGGCGCCCTCGGGCAACAGCTGCTCGTACTCGGTGGCGTCGATCGTGGGGCTCACCTCCAGCAAAGCGGTGATCTCGCTCCCCGGCTCGCCCTTCAAGACCTCGCCCACCACGATGTCGAACAGGACCCAGTTGCCGACGACCTCCGCGGCCGACAGCCGGCCGTCGACGACCACGTCGGCCCGCCGGGCCAGGTCCCGGGGGCTGGTCGACGGGCACGACCGTCGGTCCCCGTTGGGATCTGGAAGGCCCCGGCGAGGGGCTGGCGGCGTCCTGGATCTTCTTCCCGTCGGGGAGGCCGGCCACCTCTGGCTGGTCGGTCACCGCCGGTCACCCCTGCCGCATCCGGCTCGGCTGACCAGTACGGCAGCCACGTGGATCCGATGCCGCCACACTGGCCGGACGGGCCAGGTCCGGTCCCGCCTCAAGCACCACGAGGTCACCGACACCTTCGACGTCGAGCACACGGACACCGGCACAGCGGTTACAGCCCTCGTGAACGGCGAGAAGGTTCCCGCCGGCGGGGAGGAAGCCATCGGCGTGGCCCACCAACTGCACCCGATCCTCTGGGAGGCCCGAAATGGTTGATGCTCGGGCCGTGGAGGGGGAGGCCTCCGCCAGTGGGGGTGTTGGGCATCGCTCAGCGGATCGGCTGGGCCTGGGGCTCGTCGGCCCACTGACGGTCGGCGGTCCAGACGGTGCTCTCAGCCCGTTCGGCCAGGGCGAGGCACAGGCGGTCGGCGAGTGAGAGGCCCTCACCGGGTCGCCAGCGCCGGGCGGCCCACTCGGCGTCGTCGCCGGTGACCGGCTCGACCTCGAGGCCGTAGCTCAGGAGCAGCGCCCGGCTGAGGTCCCAGTCCCCGCCGTGGGCCCGCACCTTCTGCGCGGTCTCGGACCAGTTGGCCGCCCCGCAGCGGGCGGTGTCATCGAGGTGGGCTTCGACGACATCGGCGCCGTCCTCGCCCTGCAGGAACGCCAGGAGGGCGGAGGCGTCGAAGATGTTCACCCGGCCGCGTCCTCCTCGGCCGCCGCGGCCCGCCGGTCGGCCAGCAGCTCGGCGACGAGGTCATGGCCGGCGAGGTCGGCCCGGACCCGGCGCTTCAGCTGCTCCCGGGTGAGCAGCACGACCCCGTCGGCCGCCTCGAGTAGTAGGAGCGC
>Ga0315283_10000210_pt1 | contig 38743 bp, 33 predicted proteins | sample YL17G09_0_MG_FD_204541 | JGI IMG/M metagenome (GOLD analysis project Ga0315283, IMG submission 204541) | Sediment microbial communities from Yellowstone Lake, YNP, Wyoming, USA - YL17G09_0 | ecosystem: Environmental > Aquatic > Freshwater > Lake > Sediment | place: USA: Wyoming | collected...
CGTGATGGAGATGCCCAGCAGCTTGATCTTGCCCGCCGTTTCCGTCGTGACCTTGATGGGGATGCTGATATTGCCGGAGCCGATATCGTCGGACAGGAGCTCGTTGAGCTTGTTGGTGAGGTTGCCCGTGTTGGGGTTGATGTCCACGGTGGCTGTGTAATCGTAGGTTATGCTCAGGTTCCCGAGGCGAACCATGCCACTCGTGTTGGACGCAACCGCTATCGGGACATCTACATACTGGTTGCCATAGACATCTGTCCCGTTCGGAGAGGCGGAAGCGAGGTACGCGTTGAGCTGCGATGTCATGTCGGGCACGGCCTCGCTGCCGTTCATGGATTCGTTCTTCCACTCGTAAGTCCCGTCGTTGCCGATGTCAAGGGAGCAGTTCAATGTGAGCTTCCCGGCGCAGTAGCGGAGAGAGTTGAGGAGCAGATTCTTGAAATTGTTGTCGTTGTAGTAGTTCTTGGTGCCCGGATAGCTCTGGAAGCAGCCGAACGATACCGGCCCCAGGTAAACGGCCCTGCCGTTGCCGTAGTTCCAGCACACGATGGCGGGTTTGCCGGAGGGCGTCGTACCCAGGGTCGTGGCCCCGATGTCGATTCCCGAATTTGCGGATTCGACGTAGCTTTGGACCGGGAAATTGTTGACGCCGGCGGTTATCTCGTGGTTTCCGTTGGTTATCGCAACGTTGCCGGCGGTATCGAACACGTAGCCCCCGGCGCAGTTGACTGGCAGGACCTTGTCCATGGCGGTCCCTCCGACCGTGGAATAGACTATCCATCCGAGGCCGACAAAGCCCCCTCCGCCCTGAACCCAGGTGTCCAGTGCGCTCTGGTATAATGAATGGTCATCGTCATTGAAGCCGGCATCCCCGGTTATCACCACCGAGTACGCGGACAGCTCCTGCTGCGTGTCTATCTCCGCGCCGCTCACGACATTTGCGGTCCAGCCCTGCGCCTGGCAGAGCGCCTGTATGGACCAGACGGGGTCGTTGCCCTGCGTCGAGCGCGCACCCGATGTGGCAGTGGCCTCGACCGCCACGGTGAGCGTGCCCCCGCCGCCGCGGATGTTGGTGATGTTCATGGCGGCCGAGGTGACGGTTGCGCTCTTGGGGAGCCTGATGGTGGCGCTGGAGTTGGAGCCCCCGTTCTGGGGCAACGTGAGGTTGATGATGTCCTTGCCGTCACTGAAATTGGTCTGGTGGCCCAGTTCCCCGTAGCCGGTGCCCTTGAACTCCCATTCGGCGTCGCCATCGTCGCCGACATCGATGCTGACATTGAAAGGATATGAGCTGCCCGGTCCTGCGAACGAACTTGCCGTGACCTTGAACGTCGCGTTGTCTATTATCAATCCGGTCTGGAGGGATATGTTCGCCGTCGAGAGAGAGCCGGCGGCCGGGAAGACCAGCTCCTTCTCCGAGGAGCCGTCCCCGAACTTCTTCACCGTGATGCTTATGTTGGCTGCCGGAACTGTGAAAAAGAGCACCTGGGCGAGCATGAGCAGGGCAAGCGAACCGGCTGCGAGCTTTCGATACATGGGATTAATTAACCCACTGGATAGCTAAAAGCATTTCGGAGAGGCCGGAAGGTTCAAGCCTGCAGTTTCCGGCGGCATCCGGGGCATACCTTCCAGCCCGGCTCGATATCGAGGCCGCAGTCGGGGCATTTTCCCTCCTTAGGTGGTCTTTCGGACACTGCTCCGTCAGCGGCCTTTTCCTCGGAGCGCTCCCTCTCCCTCACGGAGCGCGCCAGGATATCCGCCTTCTTGGCATAGGATATGGCCTTTGAGGCGTTGCCGGCCTTCACCTGCGCCCGGGCCATCTCGAGAAGGCGCCTCGCCTGCCTCATGTCGGGCGTCGAGCTCTCGATGCTGAGCATGTAGTCCGTCACCTGCTCGACTATGGAGCGCGCCTTCTTCATCTTCCTGTAGAGCTCCGCGTCGTCCTGCTGCACGGTTTCCTTCTTTTCCTCCAGCTCGACGGGCTTGGCGACCGGGGCCTTGGCGCCCTTGCCGTCGCGGGCGCCCCTTGCGAGGTTGTCCGCCCTCTTGGCGTGGCTCAGGGCCTTGGCGAAATCGTTCCTCTTCAGGTGAAGCATGGCGTTGTCCAATGCGCGCCTTGCCGCGGACATGTCATGGCCGGCATTCTCGCCGCTTGCGGTGAGCTCCGAGACCTGGTTGATGATCTTGATTGCCTTTTTCCTATGCCGCTTCGTGTCGTCGTCGTTCGGGACAGGGGCAACGGCGGGCTCGTAGGCCGAGGTCTCCGCGGCAGCGGTTTCCTCGCCCGCGGCGGATTCCGGCTGGGGCCGGTACGAGGCGCTTTCCGGCTGGGCCGGCACGTCCGGGGCCGAACCGTATTGCGGCGGGGGCGGAGTGTACTGTGCCTCCGGCGGAGGCTGGTACATATCGGGCTGTACGGGGCCAGGAACCATCTGTGGCTGGGGCAAAATATCGCTTCGTCCTGTGGGTTCGGCTGGCGGTTCGGTCGTGCGCTTCTTTCTTTTCATGGCCATCACGACCGCTCCCAAGGCACAGAGCACGACCAGCAATCCGATGGGGAGCCACATTCCGGAATCGCCGCCGACAGAGATACCGGACGGCTTGACATCCACCGTGCCGTTCCAGCCCTGGCTTCCCGCCCTCACCGTGAACTTGTGTGGGCCCTTCGTGGCGGTCCAGCTAAACGTCTCCTTCGTCTCCTCGCCCGCCTTCACGGACACCGTCCTGCGCTCCACGCTCTTGCCGTCCACGAGGAATTCGACCGCCACGCCGCCCGCCTGCGCATCGCCGGAGTTGAAGACGGTCGCGGAGACCGTCACCGTGTCGCCCGTCCGCGGCTCCTTCTTGTTTACCACAGCGCTCACGGAGATGTCCACGAACCGCACCATGAACCGCACGCTGGTCGAATTTGTGCCTCCGCTCCTGTCGAAGACCTCCAGCGTCACCTCGTGCTCGCCGGGCGAGAAACGGCCCTCGAAGCTGTCCGCCAGCGAGAGAGCGTTCCCGCTCTCGGACCACCGGTAAGTGAGGTTCTCCCCGTCCGGGTCCGCCGAGCCCTTGGCGCTGAAGCTTATGTTGTCGGTGTTCAGGAATTCAACGCCCCTCTTTGGCTTCTCTATCGCCGGGACAGGCACGCGGTTGAGATTGTCCACGGTCAGGGTCCACGAGCGGGTCTCGTTCAGCTCCCCGTCGGAGACCGTGACGGCCAGGTTGTATGTCCCGGCGGAATCGTAGTTGCTGGTGAACTTGTAATCCGGCGCGTTGCCAGCGTCCAGCAGCTCCGTGCCGTTGAGGAACCAGCTGTACGATATCTGCTGGCCGTCAGGGTCGCTTGCCACCACGGAGAAGCTGGCCGCGTCCGTCTCCTTGATGTGCGGGCCGGTCTTGGGGCTGTAGCTCTCTATCATCGGTTTCTGGTTGACATTGTCCACCGTCAGGCTCCAGCTCCAGTTGACGGGGAGGCCTCCCGAATCCATCACCATTGCCCTCAGGTCCCATGGGCCAGCGCTCTTGAAATCGGGGGTGTGCGAGTAGAACCTGGTGGATACCCCGGTTATCTCCTGGGCATTGAGGAACCAGGCGTATCTGAGGAAATCGCCGTCGGGGTCGGTGGCGTTCACCCGGAACTCGAGGCTCCCCCCTTCCTTCATGAGGGGGTTCTCGGGCGGGAACACGGAATCCATCACCGGCGGGCGGTTCACATTCCTCACCGTGATGTTCCACAGCTGGGTGACCGTCCCGAAGCCGTTCGCCACCTCGACCTTGATGACGTGCTTTCCGGAGGAATCGTAATCCGTGCCCAGCGAGTAGCTCTTGCCGGTGTTGTTTGCAAGGACGGTCCCGTTGCGGTACCATTTGTAGGTCAGGGGGCAGCCATACGTGTCATAGCAGTTGAGGTTCATGTCCAGCGTCGTATTCTCGAATATCGAGATGTCCCCGGGAGGGCTCACGCTGGTCACTGTCGGCAAATGGTACGGCGGTCTCGCCTTGATTGTCAGGTTGCCCAGCCGGACCTTGCCCGAGCTCTCGACAATGACCTTGATGGGGATGGAGAGGTTGGTGATTCCAAGGTCGTCCGGCACCAGCTGGTTGAGCTTGTTGGTGATGTTCCCGGTCGAGGGATTGATGCATAGCGTTGCATTGTAGACATAGATGATGTCAAGGTTGGAGAACTGGACAGTGCCGTTGTACCGCATCTTGACGGCGAGCGGCACCGAGACCATGTTGTTCCCGTAGCTATCCGTGAACGCAACGGGTGCGGTCGCAATGAACATGGCCAGCGACTGGGTGAACTGCAGGTCCGCTCCCTTGAAGCCCAATGAGCCGTTCTGGTAATCGATGACGGTGTCGTTGCCGATATCCACGCTCATGTTGAATCCGGAGAGCAGGCCCAGCCTCATGTTGCACCTGTAGGATGTCGCCTCCAGAGTGCCCACGGTCGCGGTATCGTTCGTGTTGTTGTACATCCTTCTCATTATTCCGGCGGCGACGGATGTGTAGTGGAGCGAGAAACCGACGCCGGTGTAGCCCGTGAAGGCGACCTCGATGATGAGGTTTTTATTAGCATCGTAGTAGAACGTGTCGTTGACATCGAACATAATCCAATCCGCGGCGTCATATGTCACCGCTAGGCTGGTAGCGTTCAGGACCTTCACCGGTGTCGCTCCGCCGTAATTGTTGGCGAAATTGGTGGTGAGGGCGGTAACTGTCGTGTTGCACAGGCTCATCCTGAAATTGCTGAAGGTCATCGAACCCGTGCCGGCGGCGCGCATGAACGAGACCTTGTCCACCCATCCCGAGCGCCCTATCTCCGTCGAAGGATAGAGCCACTGGAACCTGAACGTCTGAACAGTGTTGAAAGGCAGCGTGGTGGAGCTGATACCTGCCGGATTCACTGTGACATTCACGCTCTCCGGCGACGCGTTGATGGTGCATTTAGCGGATGTGATGTTCGCCCGTGAAGGCAGCAACAGGGGAGCGCCCTTCGTCTCGTTCGTGAGGAACGTCACATTGCCGGTCCCGGTCGAGCCGTTGGATATCATGGTCTGGCGCCCCATCGCCCCGTAGCCCGTGCCGGTGTAGGCCCACTCGATGTCGCCGTCGTTGCCCACATCGACGCTCACGTTGGCGGGATAGTCCTTCCCGCCGGCGGTGTGGGGCATGCCTGTGATGTTCATAGTGCAATCGTCAAGCAGCACTCCGGTCTGGAGCGACAGGTTCGCATCCTGCTTGCTGCCCGCAGCGGAGAAGTCCAGCGTCATCTCGGCGGCGCCCGTTCCGAACGCCGTAAGGTTGAGTTGCACATCCGCATCGTAGACCGATGAAATGGCCGGGAGGATGAACATCGCCACGAGAACGCAGGCGGCGAGCCGGGGTGCCATGCATTATCCATCCATTTGATTGGTAAAAAGGCTTTCGCCGCCCGCACGCCAAAATGTCAGCGGCAAGAATGAAATATCGGCAGCGGCCGGAAAGACCGGCCGCCGACGGAAGAGAACTACTGGGGCGGTTCCGGTGGTGCGGGCGGCGCCGAGGGACCCGGAGGCGCCGGCACGGCCGTCGGAGCCGGAGGCCCCGCCGGTGCCGATGGAGCCGGAGCCGCGTACGGCTGCGCCGCGAATGGCTCCGCCGGAGACGCGGGCGCCGGCTGGGGAGCCTGTGCTGCATAGGCAGGCGCGGCCTGCAGCGGGGGCATCGGTCCGCCCGAGGCCGTAGGGGGCTGCACCGGTTGCATCGGAGGGGCTCCTCCCTGCGGCGGCGCCTGGGCGTATCCCTGCTGGTATCCTTCGGGAGGGAGGCTCTGGGCCGTCGGAGGCTTCCTGCGCATCATCACCACTGCCACGATGGCAACGACGACCACGGCCACGATGACGACGACGAGCAGCATGCCGTTCTTCTCGAGGAATCCCGGCTCCGTCGGCTTGACGGTGCTCTTGTTCTTGACCGTGACAGTAACGGTTGTCGCATTGCCGGAGTTGCCAGCCGCGTCCCATGCACGGGCCGCGATGGTGTGAGCACCGTTCGGGTACCGTTTCGTGTCCCAGGCGAATGTCACCGTCGAGAATGTGAAGTTGCCGACCGTCACGCCGTCGATGAACAGCTCGATCCTCGTGACGCCCACATTGTCCGACGCGCTGGCGCTGATGGTCACCGTGCCGTTGAGCGTGCTTCCAGCCGAGGGTGCGGTTATCTGGACCGTGGGCGGCTGCGTGTCGGCCGGCGGTGCAGGGACTCGGATTGTGAAAGCTGCGTTGGACATGTCCGTATTGTTCTTGGCAGGGGTGTCCTGGTCGGTCGCGATGACCCTCACGTAACAGCCGGTGCCGGTGACGTTCGGCACATTCCACGGATACGCGCCATCGTTCTGCTCGTTGGCGATTATGCCTGTCCACGGGCCGGATGCGCCCACCGTCGAATATTCCAGCGCTATCGAGAGCGTTCCCATGCCGCCGGTCGCGGTCCAGCGGACATCGTACCTTGTCAGGACGTCCCATACCTCCCCGCCGTTGGGGGATGTGAGCGTCACGTTGATGGGCTGGGGAGTCCCCTTGATGGTGAAGTTGGCATTGGAGACATCGCTGACGCTCTGGGGCGGGTCGTAGCTGTCCTTGGCAATTGCCTTGATGAAGCAGTTGGACGCGATGGTCCCGGGCACTGTCCACTGGTATGTGCCGTCGTTGGGCTCGTTTGCGGCGATGTTGGTCCACGGGCCGGATGCGCCTGCGGTGGAGAGCTGGATGGTGATGGTCACGGCGCCGTTGCCGCCCGTGCAGTTCCATGCTATGTTCTGGGCACTCCCGACATCCCAGACCTCCCCTCCGTTGGGCGACGTCACATTCAGCTTAAGCGGTATCGCGGCTTCCTTGATTGTGAAGTTGGCGTCGCTTACGTCCGTGCTGGACTTGGGCGGAGCGCCTGTGTCCGTCACGGTGGCGCGGATGTAGCAGTTGATGGATGGAGTATTGGGCACTGTCCAGTCGTAGGAGCCGCTGTTGCTCAGGTTGGCCGCGATGCCGGTCCACGGGCCTGCGGCGCCCGCTGTCGAGTAATCGAGCGAGATGTTGAGCGGAGGTGTGCCGCTCGCCGCTATCCAGAGAATGTTCTGGTGGGTGCCTCCGAGCCAGACCTCGCCGCCCGCCGGGGCCGTCAGTGCGATTGTGGGCACGGGCGCGGAGGATGTGTTGAACGTGAATACAAACTGAGATGCCATGCCGTTGCCCGGGTCGGTGTCGTCCTTGGCCGCCGTCGAGACGGTGACCGTATACATCTGGCTCATCCCGATGCCGGAGCTCTGGAACGTCAGGTCGTTCCCGCTCCAGGCGGGCGTCGAGAGCACGGGGGTTCCGGGGCCGGTTATCGAGACTGCGCCTTCCGCCGAGGTCTTGTTCATGTTCTCGCTGAACCTCACCCTGACCGTCGTCGCATTGGAGACGTTCTGCGCGCCGTTGGCAGGCGTCGTGCTCGCAATCGTGGGTGGCGTGGAATCTATTTCGGAGTTCACGCTGCTGGAATTTATTGCAGTCATGTTCTTGGAATCCACCACGGACACGCGGATGCGGGCGCTGGTGGTGTTCACCATTGCGACGGTCCATGAGTAGGTGTTCTGGCCTGCGGCGGCTTGCGCAAGATTGGAAGCGATGATACCAGGCCAGGAGGCGCCGCCGTCCGTGGAATAGCTCAGGTTCACGGTATAGGGCGCGGTGCCGCAGGTTATGGTCCATTTAATATCCTGCGGGCTTCCCCCGGACCAGTTGAAGACGCCGAGAGGCGCATCGAGCGAGAGCGCCGGCTGGGGAGGCGCGGACATCCCGTTCTTGTAGGCCAGCACTCCCTGCCCGCTGTAGCCGCCCAGCACGAAGTCCAAGTTTGTGTCCTTGTTGAAATCGCCGATGTCGGTTCCGACGTACTGGTTTGTGGTCGGGAGCCCGGTGGACGTCTCCGTCCAGCTGCCGGCGCCATTCCCGTAATATGTATGAATTCCGTATGTGGAGCCGTAGCTTCCGGCGGCGAGGATGTCGACATAGCCGTCCTTGTCGAGGTCGCCGGCGGAGGCGTCGATGTAGTCCCCGCTGGTTGGCAGGCCCGTCGACCAGCTGGTCCAGGACGCCGCGTTGTTGACATTCCTGTATGCCCGCAGCCCCACGCCGCCTCCGGCGTTGTAGGCGCTGAGGATGATGTCCGGAGAGCCGTCGTTGTCGATGTCCGTGGCATTGACGCCTGAATATCTTGCGTTGGGAAGGCCCGTGGATGAAGCGGTCCAGGACATGACCCCGCCGGCGCCGCCGTTGCCCAGATAGACTGCCCCGCCTGGCGCTCCGCAGAAAGCGATGTCAGGGTTCCCGTCCTTGTTGAAGTCGGCCACGGTAATTGCCGTGTCCCTGTCCCCGGTCGGAAGCCCCGAGGAGTTGTCCTTGAACTTGCCCGTGCCGTCGCCGACATAGCATTTTACGCCGTTCGAGCCGCTGTAACCGTTTGACACTGCGAAATCTGGGTTCCCGTCCTTGTTGAAGTCAGCTATGGCAATGCCCCTCCAGTTGCCGGTGGTAACTATGGCCGGGAGACCGGCGCTCGAGGTTATATCGGAGAACGTTCCGTCGCCGTTGCCTTTGTAGACGTGGACGCCGTTCCCGCCGCCGGAGCCCGGCGAGCCTGCTATGACGTCCGGATTGCCGTCCTTGTCGATGTCGCCCACACGCAAGTCGCTGCCGGCGCCGGTAAGGCCGGCGCTGGCCACTGCGGTCCAGCATCCAGCTCCGTTCCCGAGGTAGACCCTCCCTCCCCCGCTCTCAAGGACCGCGAGTATGTCCAGATTGGTATCCTTGTTGACGTCCGCAAGGACGACGCCGTACCAGTTGCTCGAGGTCGACAGTCCGGTCGATGATGCTATCCAGGTGGCCGCACGGCCCCCGTCCCTGCCCGCATCGGCCGCGCCAGTCGGAACGAACGCCAGCGGGACGAACATTGCGAGCGCTAGCGCAAAGGCAGTCATCCTGCGAATAACACTTTGTGGATTCAAACAGATTCCGTCCATCGGGCAAATCCCCCTTTCGGATGGAATCTCGCTACAATTATGAGCTTATATGAACCTTTCGTAATCGTTCTCCCGTTTTCTCATTCGGAGCCAGGTATCCCGCAGGCATCCGCCCTGCATTGCTTGCATAACCTGAACTGCGGGATGTACCTCTCGCACCGTTTCCTCATCTTCCTGAGCTGGGCGCAGGTGGGGCCTTTCCGGCCGGCGAGCCTTCCTGACGGGATGAGCGGCATCACGTTCATTATCCGGACCCCGAGCGAGGCGGCCGCATCCGCAATGGCGGGCAGGTCCTCGTCGTTGATGCCCGGGATGTAGACGGAATTTATCTTCACATCCATTCCGGAGCGGATGGCGAGCGCAACTCCCGCGAACTGTTTCTTCGCAAGGAGCTTTGCGGCCTTTTCCCCCCTGTAGATTCGGCCCCTGTATCTCGCAAAGGAATAGATCATAGCGCCCGTCTTCGGGTCCACAGCATTGATGGTGACGGTCAGGAATCTGACGCCGAGCTTCCTCAGCTCCCTCACCTTGTCCGGGAGCAGGAGCCCGTTGGTGCAGACGCATAGCTTCATTCCGGGAAAATTCCTGTGGGCGATGGCAAGCGCCCTGAACGTTGCCGGGTTCGCCAGCGGCTCTCCGGGTCCGGCAACGGCGATGACCTCGATGGAAGGGCATTCCGAGAGCGCCTTCCGGATGTATTCCGTCACATCGCCCGGCGCTATGACGCGCGCCGCAACGCCGGGGCGCATGGAGTGGTAGAACTCGCCTATGCGGCGTTCGCAGTACATGCAATGGATGTTGCACACCCTTGCGACAGGCAGATGGATGCGGCCGACCTTCGAGTGCATCGCCTCGGAGAAACAGGGATGACGTATTCGTTCTCGGAATGATGCGACGCTCACGAGCACCGCTACGATGCCTGACGCTATATCCGTTTTGGTGGACCGACGAACCGGCTCGTCATCAGCTCCGTGCGGCACTGCCCGCGATGCATACAGATTCCGAACGCCCGCATTAAGCCAAAGTTAATATCGATTCAACGCGATGCAGATGCGTGACTGAAAAATCAGCTCCCGAAAACGCGGAGACATGTCCTCCGAAGCAATCGAAGAAGTTCCTTTTCGTTTCCGATCTGGCTCTCATCGGGGACCTTGCCTGGCAGGTGAAGAAGGAAGGCCATCAGGTGAAATATTTCATCCACAGCCGCACTGAGCGCGATGTCGCCGACGGTTTCGTGGACAAGGTCGACGAGTGGATGCCCCACATCGACTGGGCGGACGTGATAGTCTTCGACGACATCGGTTTCGGCGAGACGGCGGACAAGCTGCGCAAGGAAGGCAAGGCCGTTGTGGGCGGCAGCGTCTACACAGACAAGCTCGAGGATGACCGCAACTTCGGACAGGATGAGATGAAGGCCGCCGGCATCAACATCCTTCCCCACTGGGATTTTCACGATTTCGACGACGCCATCAAGTTCCTCAAGCAGAACCCGACGCGCTACGTCATCAAGCCCTCCGGTCTGGCGCAGAACGAGAAGGAGCTGTGCTACGTCGGACAGGACGACGACGCCAAGGACATGCTGGAAATATTGGACCTCTACAAGAACTCCTGGGGAGCCAAGATGAAGGAGTTCCAGCTCCAGAAATACGCGTCCGGCGTCGAGGTTGCGGTGGGTGCGTTCTTCAACGGGACCGATTTCATCTTCCCCATAAACGTCAACTTCGAGCACAAGCGCATGTTCCCCGGGGACATAGGCCCCAACACGGGCGAGATGGGGACCACCATGTTCTGGGCGAACAGGAACAAGATCTACGACGAGACCCTCTTCAGGATGAAGGACAGGCTCGCCGCCTCCAAGTATGTCGGCTATGTGGACATCAACTGCATCTGCAACAGCCGCGGCATATATCCCCTCGAGTTCACAACGCGATTTGGCTACCCGACCATCAACATCCAGATGGAGGGCGTGCTGAGCGAGTGGGGAGACTTCTTCTCCGCCCTCGCCAAGGGCGAGAAGTTCGATTTCAAGTGCAAGCGAGGCTTCCAGGTGGGGGTCGTGGTGGCAGTGCCTCCGTTCCCCTTCACGGACCCGTCCGCGTTCAAGAAATATTCCGAGGATGCGACGGTGATATTCAAGAAGAGCTTCGACGGCGTCCACATAGCCGACATAAAGCTCGTGGATGGCAAGTGGCGCCTCGCCGGCCAGTCCGGCTACGCCCTGATAGTCACGGGCGCGGGAAGCACCATGGCGGACGCGGCCAAACAGGCCTACAACCGCGTGGCCAACATAATGATACCCAACATGTTCTACAGGACGGACATCGGTGCCAAGTGGACCGAGGATTCCGACAGGCTCCAGACCTGGGGCTACCTGTATTAAACGAAGACCAGGGTTCCGCACCGGGAGCAGGTCCAGTATTCGTCGTCCTCCTGCTCGGTCTTCTGCTTGAGTGCGAAAACGAGCGTGCCGCACTTGCCGCACGTGGCGAAGCCGACGGTGCCCTCGCGCACCTTGTTGAACCACGAGATCTCGAGCATCCCCCGCACCGCCTGCGTGAGCTCCTGGCTGCAGTTGGTGCAGAATATCCTGCCGCGGCCGTCGGCCCATGGCCGCACGACGCACCCGCACGCCGGGCACGGGAAATTGTAGAACCTGACCTGCCGCCTCTTACCCTTCGCCATCTCCCGCGAGAATCCCCCTCTGATATATTATATTCGCCGATTGCGAAAGGATTATCCGACTGCTTGGGGATTGCTGATGCCGTGCCCGCCAAAGACCTGCTGTCTGCACTGGTCGCGCTGCTCGTTGTGGGGACATTGGTCCCTCCCGGAGCGCAGGCGGTGACGGTCCCTGACGGCGACTGGTACATCTCCGAGAATGTGCTTGTCGAAGGTGAGAACATCACCCTCAAGGGCAACTTGTACATTCTCGACGGCGCATCCCTCACCCTGAACGGCTCGTCCCTCAACATTCCCAACGATTGGAAGATAAAAGTCGAGAGGGGCGGCAGGCTGGACATGTATGATTCCCATGTGACGGCGGAATACAGCGCCAGCTGGTGGAAGAACATCTGCATCCTGGGCAACTCCACCATGGAATACAGCATGTTCGACGGTCTCACTGTCAGGTTCGAGGACGGCGCCAGAGCGTTCGCCAACAAGTGCGAATTCAACAATTCCTACATGGCCATCGAGGCAGTACGTTCGAGCCTCAATGTCCTGAACTGCAAGTTCGTCGGCATCCGTCAGCACGGCATCGGCCTATACGGGAGCGACGCCAACATCCTGGGATGCCGTTTCTTCCGCACTGCCAGCGACGAGTTCGCGTGGTCGGACGTGAGCGGCAACATCGGCACCCCCCAAGCATGCATGTACGTTTCCCACTGCAGGTTCAAAGGTATGAACAGCGGGTACGGGGTCCGCATGACCGATTACAGCGCTAATTACTATTCCACCACTGGTATATACAACGATCAATATGGAGAGCCCCAGAACAGGGTTTTCATAGACGGTTGCTGCTTTTCCGGGCTCGGTTACGGGGTCCAGGTGTTGATATCGTATCCCTATCTGGGATATGGCGTACAGACCAGCACCTTTGACAATCTCTCCTGCGCCATCGATTTCTATTTCACGCCCGTTTCTGCCGAGATAAGTTCGAACATCATCCGGAATTGCCCTAATGGCATCAAGCTCGACAGCGGGGGATTCTACATAGAAAACAACGAGATAACAGGCTGCGCGAACTACGCGATAAATGACCATGGCAGCTATTATTACAACTCGTACAGCCCCAATTCCCTCATAGACAAAAATATCATAGTCAGATGCGGAGCAGGAATCTCACTGTCCAATTTCGAAGGCACTCTGACATGCAACACGTTCCGCGACTGCAGGGATTTCGGCTTTGCGTCCTCGCGGGATCAAAGGAGCTCCTCGCAGCTGCGCATCCGGGGGAATTTGTTCAACAATTGCTCACGGCCCACCGACAAATGGAATGCCGCAGTAGTGGTCACATGCATAAACGACAACGCCATAAGCGTCGAGGACAATGACTTCGTGGACAACCGGGGCATGGCCATCTGGGCCTCCGGCATGGTGGCCATCGACAACAACCGGATAAACGGCAGCCGACTGGGAATCCTCCTGTACCGGTCGTCGTACCCGGGTACGGTTGAAAACAACATCATATCAGGCGGTATCACGGGCATCGACCTTGGCTGCCAGGCCGATGTTGTGTCGAACAAGATATCGGATGTGGCGGAAGGCATCCGCCTGAGCGTGGATACTATCAGCCGTAGCGAGTCATATATAGCAATGAACATCATCAATGTCTCCGAATGCGGCATCCGCCTCATCGACAGGAACGAATCCACCACCTACTGCGTCACCCTGATGGACGGGAACCGGATAGCGGCCGGCAAGAACGCAATATCCCTGGAAGGGGCGCATGCGCAGATACAGCAGTGCACTTTCAAGGGAACGCAGGGCTATTGCATCTATGCATTGGGCAGCGATACCGAGCTATTGGTGAACGACTGGGGCTCCACCGCCGAGGGAATACTCAAGCAGGAATGGTTCCTCACCATCAGCGGGCAGGAGCGCACGGGGGCGGACTGGAGCGGCCCCTGGGTCCCCTCCGACGGGGCCGATGTTGCCGTCAGGGACCCAAATGGCGCCCTGGCCTTCGAGGACAAGTGCGGCAACGGAGGCCGCTGTCGGACCAATCTCACGGAATACATAATCGCCCTCAACGAGAGCAGGACCGATTATTCCCCATACAACATCACGCTCCTCAAACCTATGACCGGCATGGGGAAGGCAAGGGTGGAGCTTGTCAACAACACCAACACCCTCGTGAGCCTGTTCCCCCTGCCCGACCTGGCCCTTGAGTTTCTGGAGCTTCCCTCGGCGAGACCTCCGCCGGATGAGCTCGTGCCCGTCAACATCACCGTCCTCAACGACGCCACCTACATGCCCGGACCGCGGACCTACAGCACGGTAAAGCTCATCCTCACGGACAACGGCGACGAGGTCAACCAGAGGATAATCTCCAACATCTTCTGGGGCGAATGGTGCAACGTCACATTCATGTGGAAAGCGACCGAGGGCCACCATGTCCTCGAGGCCACAATCGACCCCGACAAGGTCGTCGAGGAGGTCTTCGAGGACAACAACAGGATAAGCCTCAATGTCTCCGTGAATGTCCGTCCCCAGGCGGCCATCGGGGCGGACCGCTCCGATGCGGTCATAGGGGATGATGTCCTGTTCACCGCCAACGGCTCCTGGGACGATTCCGGTCTTGCGGGATTCGTGTACGATTTCGGCGACGGCTCTCAGTCAGGTTGGACCGAGGATGCGTGGGCCGTGCACCGTTATCTGAGGCCGGGATGCTACGAGCCGCGCCTGATGGTCCGAGACAGGGACGGCGCGACGAGCGAGTGGAGCACTCCGCTCACGCTCACGGTCACGGGCCGGAGCCTGGACATCGGCCTGAGCGCGGACAGGAACTTGGTGGATTCATTGGTGGCGGTGACGTTCTCGGCCTCGGCCAGGAACATGGCGGGCAACATCACCGATTACCTTTGGGATTTCGGGGACGGGAGCACGGACTACGGCCGCAACGCATCCCGGGTCGAGCATGTGTACCGGCGCCCCGGAGCCTTCTCGGTCTCCGTCCGCATGACGGATTCGGCAGGCTCCAACGGCACCGCGACGCTCAACATCGTCGTGCGCAACCGTCCTCCCGTGGCGTCATTCACCTTCTCGCCCGACACGCCGACCGTGCTCACGGAGGTCTCGTTCGGCTCGACATCGACGGACGCGGACGGCAGCGTGGTCCGGTGGCTCTGGGACCTCGGCGACGGGACCCAGAGCTGGGGGCCAGCCCCCACGCATCTGTACCTGGACGATGGCTGCTACACCGTGATACTGGCGGTGCTAGACGATTCCGGCTCCTGGAGCTCTCCTGTCGCGAGCGATGTCCGGCTCGCCAATTTGCCACCCAAGGCGAGGGCCGCCCTGACGCCCCAGCCGCTCCGGGTCGGCCAGCTCGCCCTATTCGACGGCAATACGACAGCCGACCCGGACGACGCTAGGGGCACGCTCATGTTTTGCTGGAGCTCTCAGGACGGCTGGCGCTCCGAGGGCCCGAAGCTGTCGCGCCGTTTCGATGCTCCCGGCAAGTACGTCATCAGGCTCACGGTCACGGACGACGACGGCGCCCAGGATTCCGTCGACATTTCGTTCGAGGTCAAGGAGAAGGGAACCATCGTCCCCGGCCTGGATCACCGCCCGGCGGCATTGGGCCTCATCGGGCTGGCGGCCCTGATGTTCTTCCTGACGTTCATCGTATGGCGCAAAGTGAAAAATGCGGCGCCGTCAGTGAGCAGGCCCTCGCAGAAAAAGAATGGGCGCCCGCCCCCATCGGGCCCGCCGCCTGGACGATAATCACTTGAAACCGAGCGAGGCGGCGACGACCATCTTCTGGACCTCGCTCGTGCCCTCGTAGATCTCGGTTATCTTCGCGTCGCGGAAGAGCCTCTCCGCCCTGGCGGAATGGGTGGTGCCCGACGGGCCCAGGACCAGGATGGCGTTCGTGGCCGCCTTCACGGCCACCTCGGCGCAGTAGAGCTTCGCCATCGCCGCCTCTTTCGAGTAGCGGACGCTGTGGTCCTTCATGGACAGGTCCTTGGTGTACGCGGCCCTGAGGGCCATGAGCCTGGCCGCCTCCAGCTCGGTCGCGGTCTGGGCTATCCTGTGCTGGAGCGCCTGGGAGCGGCCCAGCTCCGGGGAATTCCGCAGGTGCATCACGGAGAGCTCCACGGACGCCCTTGCTATCCCGAGCGCCTGGGCGGCGATGCCTATTCGGCCGCCGTCGAGCGTCATCATGGCGATCTTGAACCCGTCCCCTTCGTCGCCGAGCCTCCAGTCGGCCGGTATCCGGCAGTCCTCGAAGATTATCTCGGAAGTTCCGGATGCGTTGATGCCCATCTTGTGCTCGTGCTGGCCCGACCTGCAACCCTTGGAGTGCTTGTCCACGGCGAAGGCGCTGATGCCCTTGTGCTTCTTGGCCTTGTCCGTCATGGCAAACAGCACGAAGCTCTCGGCCGCACTGCCGCTAGTGATGAATATCTTCGTGCCGTTGAGGACATAATCATCTCCCTGCTTCACGGCGGTGGTCTCCTGTCCCGCCGCGTCCGTGCCCGCATTGGGCTCCGTAAGGCAGAAACCGCCGACGCGGTCGCCCTTGCACAGCGGGGGCAGGAACTTTTGCTTGGTCGCATCGGAGCCGAAATGCTCTATCGGAAAGCAGACCAATGAATTGTTGACGGATACGACGACTCCGGTCGCGGCGCACACGCGCGATATCTCCTCCAGCGCCATCACGTATGAAACGCAATCAAGGCCCGCGCCGCCGTACTTGCGGTCCACCATCACGCCCATGATGCCCAGTCCGGCAAGTTTCCGGGTGATATCGGTCGGGAACTCGGAGGTCAGATCACGCTCGTCCGCCCCGGGTGCGATCTCCTTCTCGGCGAACTCGCGCGTTCTCTTCTGGAACTCCTCCTGTTCCGGCGTCAGCCTGAGGTCCATGTCATTTCCCCCCGCCACCTGATTCGGAGAGCGAAATAAACCTTTTGCGTCCCGGAGCTACGCCCGCTTGCTCTTTTTCACCAAGCGTCCGCCCCTGACGACGACCGCGCCTTCCTTGAGCACGGTATCCGCGAGGTTCACCCCGAAATGGTATGGTATGAACAGGTGGTTGGGCGCATCCAGCAGAACCATGTCTGCCTTCTTGCCGGCCTCGAGGCTCCCGACCAACTCGCCGCGCCCGATGGCGTAGGCAGCGTTGATGGTCGCCGCCGTGAGCGCCTCGGACGGGGTCATTTTCATGTTGTAGCAGGCAAGGGCTATCATGAGCTGCATGGATTCCGTCATGCAGTTGGGATTGTAATCGGTAGCCAGGGCGACCGGAAGACCCGCCGAGATCATGCCGCGCGCATCGGAATATTCCTTCTGCATCAGCGTGAACGGGGTTCCAGGAAGGAGCACGCCGATGACGCCGGCCTCGGCCATCTTCCGGATGCCTTCCGGGGATGAGCGGAGCAGGTGGTCCCCAGATATAGCGCCCACCTCGGCGGCCATTTCGGCCCCGCCAGTCCTTACTATCTCGTCCGCGTGCACCTTGGGGCGCATCCCAAGCGCCTTCGCGACCTTCAGGAGCATCCTGCCCTGCTGCACAGTGAACACTCCCTCTTCGCAGAATACGTCGCAGAATTCCACCATCTTCAGCTTTGCGACCCTGGGCAGCACCTTCGATATCATGAACTCAATATATTGGTCGGGTCTTCCGGCGTATTCAGGCGGGATTGCATGGGCGCCCAGGAATGTGGGCACCACGTCCACCTCATGCGCATCGCCGGCGACGATGAGCGCCTTGAGCGAGCGCAGCTCCGTATCAATGTCGAGGCCGTAACCGGATTTTCCCTCGGCGGTCGTGGTGCCGAAGCTCAGCATCCTGTCCAGCCTTTCCATGATGCCGTTGAAGAGCACCTTGTCCGTGGCCGTCCTGGTCGCCTTGACGGTGCGCATGATGCCCCCGCCGGCCTTGAGGATGTCCATGTACGTTTTGCCCTGGAGCTTCATCTCGAGCTCGCTCTCCCTCGAGCCTGCGAAAACGAGGTGCGTATGGGCGTCCACAAATCCCGGTATCACCGTCCTTCCGGAGGCATCTAGGTTATCGCCCTTTTCCTGCTCGAACCTCTTGAGAATTCCCTTCGTGGGGCCGGTGGCAACTACCTTGCCGCCCGTTATGGCAACGGCGCCGTCCGCGATGGCCCCTGCATCGGACATCTCGGCCCCCTTCCGGGGCCTCCCCGGTCCGGCCATCGTCACGAGCTCGGATGCATGGATGACGATTAGGTCGACCTTCTTCATCTGCTCCCCTTCCGCAGGGCCTTGCCGAGGCCTCCCAGCAAGGTGCTCCCGTAACCTGGTATGTATGCCCTTCCGCGCTTATTTCCCTGCCGGAGCCGGCCCCTCGAGGGGCATTTGCGTATGGCGCACTCGCCGCATCTGGGCCCTATGGGCCTGCAGACCTCCCTCCCGTACAGCACGAACAGCTCGTTCACATCGAGCCAGTACCTTTTCGGAAGGAATGTCCTGAGCGCCTCCTCCGTCCTCTCCGGCGTTCCGGTCTTCACCCAGCCGAGCCTGTTGGATATCCTGTGGACATGGGTGTCCACAGGGATAGCGGGCACGCCGAAACCGTAAACGAGGACGCAGTTGGCCGTTTTCCGTCCGACGCCGGGCAGCTCCAGCAGCTCCTCCAGCTCCCTGGGCACGCTTCCGCGCTCGAATATGAGCTTGGATATTTTGATGATAGTCCTCGCCTTCTGGCGGTAGAATCCCGAGGCCCTTATCAACGGCTCCACCTCCGAGGGCCGGGCGGCCGCAAGGGCCCTCGCATCCGGGAATGAGGCGAAGAGCCTCTCCGAGGCAATGGCGGTACTTTCATCCCGGGTCCTCTGGGACAGAACGGTCGCTATCAGGGTCAAAAACGGGTCCGCCCTGGCGTCCTCCTCCGGAGGGTACCGCTTCCTCAGAATCTGGACCACGAGCCCCGGCATGGGCCACCCTGCCGCCATCAATCCTGGCCTCGGGGCCTCCATGAGGGTCCCGCGATATAAATTTTAAGTACCCCCACCACGTTCGCTGAATCGTGGTAGTCAAGTTCAACAAGAAGGTTTGCCTGCTCGGGGACGAGGGTGTCGGCAAGACGAGCCTCATCAGGAAGTATGTTTTCGACCAGTTCGACGACGCCTACATCCACACGATAGGCACCAAGATATCGAAGAAGGAAATAGTCATCCAGGGCAAGGACGGCAAGCCCGTGCAACTGTTCCTTATGGTATGGGACATCGTCGGCCACAAATCGGCCAAGAAGGTTCCCGCGACGTACTACGCAGGCGTCGAGGGCATCATGGTCGTATTCGACACCACAAGGCCCGAGACCTTCAAGGACCTCGATTTCTGGGTGTCCAGCCTGGTCGCGGAGAAGAACTACCAGCCGGTCGTCGTGCTGCTGGGCAACAAGAGCGACCTCAAGGAGCAGGTCAAGGTGACCGAGGAGGAGCTCAAGGCGACCGCCGCCAAGTTCAACGCCGGCTACTTCTTCACGAGCGCCAAGACCGGCGAGAACATCGAGGCCGCATTCCTGAAGCTCGGCAAGGACCTCGTGACCAAGCACACCGGCCCCGGATGGAGCTGGATATAGACAGGCAGCAAGGCAGCACGGGGTATTGACAATCCTGCCGCCGTTCACACCAATGGCATTGCGCGTTGCCCCGCTGCCTCGACCCGTTTTCAGAACTCGACGAGCTCCGCCTTCATAGTCTCCGTGTCGAGCACGGCGAACGTCCTCTTTCCGGAAAGATAGCCGCAGCACTCTCCGGGGTTCACGACCAGTGTCCTTCCTTTCATTTCGATGACGGGCTTGTGGGTATGGCCCAGGACCACCAGGTCGTACTTGCCGCACCCTATCAGGGCGCCGGCGATAGCCTCCTCCTGGCCGTGGTAGACGGCCGCCTTTTTCCCGCCGATGTCGACCTCGGCCACGTCGCCCTTCAATTCCCCAATCTCCTTGAAGCGCTTTCGCAATCCCGCCCTCTCTCCGTCGTTGTTGCCGTAAACGGCGATGACCTTCGCCCCGCACTTCACGAGCACGGTCGCGACAAAAGGCGCGATGATGTCACCCGCGTGCAGCACCAGCTCCACCTTTCGTTCCTTCAGTTTCAGGGCCGCAGCCTCGATGGCGGGTAAATTGTCGTGCGAGTCCGATATCAATCCGACGAGCATCTCGATACCTTCGACCTCGAGTTGCGCCCATGCGTTATTATCCTTTTGGCGCGGAAACCTTTTTTAGCTTGCGGAAAGTTGGGTGTAGCGGTGATAAAATGGGGATTGTGGAGATAGAGCCAAAGATCGAGAGATTCACGGTGTTTTCCGGCGGAGGGGGTCAGATAACGAGGCGGTCGCCGATAACGGTCGGCCCCGGCGAGAATGTCTTCAAGATATCCGGTATACCGGCGAGCATGGACCCGGAGACCTTCGTGGTCACGGTCGAGGGCAAGAAGCTCAACATAAAGCAGATTGCGATGAGGAAGCCCACGAAGCAGTACGTCGACGATACACTCAGACGCGAGGGGACCGCCGCCCAGAACCTGATACATTCGTCGGTGGACATCGGCCCGAAGCGCCAGGACATCATCGATGTGTGCGAGCAGGTCCTGCTCCGCACGTACCTCGACGAGGAGATGGAGGTCACCGTATGGGTCATTTCCGAAGGCAATGTCGAGGGTGCGCTCCTGTTCTCGTATTTCGTGGACGACGGCCGCTTCGGCTGGACGCCCTCGATAACCGTGGAGTGCGACGGCGACAGCGACGATGTCATCGTGCAGGGCTACATAGCCATCCGAAACGACTCCCCGCACAGGCTCACAGAGGTCGACATCGACTTCGCCGACATAACACGCAGCTTCCGCGACCAGGGAAACCTGGACACCAACCAGCTCAAGCAGGCCATGCGGAGCCAGAGGATGAACGTGATGAATTTCTGAGGTGATGAAAATGCCAAGGATAACTCTAGAACCGAGAAAGACGACCCGCGTGCCGTTCCTCACCGGAAAGGCGAAGATGAAGACGGAGCACAAGCTCCACATCGCATATTACGGGGAGGATGTCTTGCATAGCATGGACCGCAGCGCCCAGATACGCTACACCTTCACCGGACTGACGAGCGGAAAGCCCATCCCGGGCTCCCAGCTGATAATCAAGGAGAAGGGACTGCCCCAGACCATAGCGAGGGCCGAGCCCTCGGCGATACCTGACAAGTTCCACTCCATCTGGGTCGAGGACCCTCTGGTGGAGATATCCGACCGGGTCGCGAAGGTTGAGCAGACCAAGTTCGAGGAGAAGAAGCTCTCCAACAGGCTCATCGAGCGCGTGCGCGAGGAGGCCGTAACGAGGACCATCCGCGTCCAGAACAAGACCGGGAAGGCTGTCCACATAAGGCTGGAGATCGAGGATTCGCCCGCAAACGGGCTGCTTTTCAAGAACGCCGAGCCCGCGCCCACGACCAGCAGGCCGCCGGAGCAGATATGGGAGCTCAACATAGCCAAGGAATCGGACAGCTCCCTCTCCATGAAGTTCAACCTCAAGCGCACGGAGAGGATCGAGCTTCCCTCGGACAGGACGCTTAGGGCCGTGATGTCGCCGGCGGCGGCGATGCCCATGGATTACGGGGAAAAGACCGACCAGCTTGAGCAGGAGGAGTTCAACGACGACAAGGACCAGGACGACAACCCTCCGCCCCAGGCCAACCAGCAGGCCTTCCAGCAGCAGACCAAGGGATGAAGGCACCGTCCTCCATCCAAAATAGAATGGATAACTCAAACGAACGGCGGGGCGCTCAGCGCCCCGCCCCGCATCTTTTTTCTGCGCGCCCTTCTTTCATTCCACCCTCCGCATCCGTTAGATGCCCATCCATATTCGGTGGTTACCGAACGAACCCACAATCTATTTAACATCGGGCTGGGATTTGCAAAGCGATGGCGGGAGTTCGTTTTCCCCTGATGGCAAGGGACAGGATACTTCTGCACCTGTCCGACTTCGGGTCTCTCAGGACCGAGCTTCCCGAATATCCCGCCGCCCTGACACAGGACGGGATAGCTTCACGCACGGGACTGGCCCGCGCCCATGTCGCACTGGCACTCAAGAGCGCCCGCGAGGAAGGGTTGGTCGACGAGATCAAGGGCCGTGTCACGGGAGAGTCCCGCCGCCGGAAAATATACCTCCTGTCCATACTGGGAAAGGGCCGGTGCCACGGCCTCATGACCTCTGTAATGGGAACCGAGATAAACATAAGGCGCGGAGGCGCCGAGGCCAGGAAGGCCAAGCTCTCCGAGGCATCGTTCTCCCTCGACAAGAAGGTCCCTCTCGTGGAGCTGGCGCTCTCCGTGCAGGAGGGCGGCATCCTGATGCTTGACAACGACGGCGCCCCGATTCGGCCGGCAAGGGAGGAGGATGTCGCAGGGGACGCCCTTGCAGCGGATGCGCCCTCCGGTGGCGACGGAGCGGGTCCAGTTCAGGCACCATCGAGAGGCATGGCGCCCGAAAAGGCGGGCGGCCTCGGCGGAGTCAAAGCGGACAAGGTCCCCCCCGAGCAGGCGGTGGTCTCTTCGCCAGCAAAGCTCTGGGACAAGCCTGATGTCGAGGCCGGCGAACCGGCATCGGACGACAAGGAGCCCCAGGAAACATTGGAGATGGAGCCGGCTCCCCGCAAGATCACCTTCGCAGGGCCACTGCGCGCGGATTACCAGGATATTCCAAAAGCAAAGGAGCCCACAACCCTGCCGGTGACCCCGCCAGCGGCCCAGACCGCATCCTATCTGCCTGTGAGCCCCTGGGTCAAGAGGGGCCAGCTCGCTTCCGTCTGGATAGGCGCCGTCGCGCTCGTTATGGTGTTCCTGTATTTTGGAGCGCTTGCATATCTCCCGCCCAGTGCAAATACCAATCTCGCACCGATGGATTATCTGGAGAAGTACCTTGGGAAGTTGGGGATGGAGTTCCTTCTCAGCTTCTTCCTGGTGATGGCGACGCTCCAGTGGTTCCTGCTGGGAGCGAAGAAGGCGCCTTCGAATGTGAGGACGGAGATAGGCATCTACCTTGGCGGTTTCCTAGCGCTCTATGGCTCTACGGGCGCATTCTTGGATATGGAGAAATTCGTCGGGCCGTGCCTCTGGTTCTCCGAGGGCCTGCTGTTGCTTTCCACGGGCCTGCTGCTCCATCCCCTCGAGCCGCTGCGCAAGTTCCAGGTGGCGGGCGCCTCCGTGGGCTCGTTCATGGTCTATCTGTGCCTGCTGGGCCTGTGGACGAACGCCGCCAAAGGCGACCTGCGTCTCCTCGGCCTGGGAGTCATGTGGTTCATGATAGGATGCCTGCTCATCTCCTCCCGTATTTTCCATGCGCGCCAGGAGTACGCCGGATGGCTCCGCACGGCGGCGGCCCTCTCGGCTGGCGTTGTCATGATCACCATCGGGGCGTTCCTCGCATACAAGGGCCTGGGCGCGGAGAGCTTCGTGGAATTCTTGGTTGGCGGGGCCATCATCTATTACACGGCGCCCGCCAAGCGCGAAGAGTGGAGCGGCGGGCTTGCGGTGAGCATCGGGATAATCTGCGGTACCGTCGCCGTGACCGTGTTCTGGCTCCTCATCCGTGTCTCCGAGCTCCTCAGGACGTGATGAGCCCGCATGGGTCATTCTCCGACCCTTCCCCGTTCCCAAAATATCAATAGCCTTCTTCCCATCACTTGGACGGAGGCCGAAACATGAAATATCCGAGTGCATGGCAGAAGGAGTTCCCGTCGGCAATCACGGTCTGCGACTCGAAGGGAATCATAATAGAGATGAACGATAGGTCCGCGAGGACTTTCGAGAAGGACGGCGGTCTGAAGCTGGTGGGGAAGAGTGTGCTCGATTGCCACCCTCCTATGGCGCGGACCAAGCTCAAGGAGCTCCTTGCGACCGGAAAATCGAACACATACACTATCGAGAAGAACGGCAAGCGCAAGCTCATCCACCAGTCCCCGTGGTTCAGGAAAGGAAAGCTTGCGGGCATGGTGGAGCTCTCCATCGAGCTTCCTGAGAAGATGCCGCACTTCGTCAGAAAATGAAACGGCAATCCCATTTCGATGGGTTGGCCTGGAAGAAAAAGGTGTAGCCCCCCTTTTCATGGGTCGGGGGGCCGTAGTTCCAAAGAGGAACAGAACGCTCTGACTTGCTTAGGTCACAGAGCGAGACAGTATCCGCCCTGCGCCTGATATATTTTGCCTTCCCGGTCCCCATTCAAGGGAAATCTATCACCCTTTCTGAATGCTATCTCCCTTTCTTGCTCCGGTACAGCATGCGCGCTATGTCCGGGTCTATGCCGAACAGTTCCTCCAGCGCCAAATCTGCCAGTTCCCTGCCGACGCGGTAGTCCTTCTTTATCCGGTCCACATATTTCTGGGGGACGGCCATCTTCTTTCCGTTGCGGTTGGATATCTCGGATATCAGCGCGGGGTTGATGCACGAGAAGGCGTCTATCCTCTCGATGGCGAGCAGGTCCGTGTCCACGTCCTCCTTCCTCGTGACTATGATGTTGCCGAACTTCTCCAGCCTTCCGCCCTTGCGGGCCACCTTCTGCTTGAGCTTGTTCCCGCCGAATACGTAGATGTTCTTCTCGCGGTCCCAGAGCACTTTCTTCGTCAGCTTCACGGGCCCCACGAACTTCCCGCCCAGCAGATGCACGCCGAACTGCATGTCCGTCTCCTGCATGGAGTGTATCTCTACGGTCTGGCCCTTGAAATCGTGCGGGAAGTCGAACTGGTGCCTCATCCGGATGGTTACCTCGTTGTCCGAGTAGATGCAGGCAAGCGCCCCCGCAAGCCCGCTGTCCGTCTTCGCGATGTTCAGCAGCTCCCACAGGAACGCCGACGGGTCCTTCTCCTCCTTGAACACCCGCTTGAAAGCGTGGACCGCGGCCTCATACTTGATATCCGCCGTTTCCATCCTTCCAGCGATGACGAACAGCTGCCTCAGCGGGAGCCCCTTCGAGCTATCGAACAGCTTCCTTTCGAACTTCAGCCGCTCCTTGTAGTAGACCTCGTCGTTCTGCGAATGGAAGCCGTTCATTATGATATCGAAACGCCTGTGCACCTCGCCGTATTCCTTGGACAGCCTGAGCAGCTCCTCGCCGGCGGCCTTGACCAGCGACTGAATTTTCTTCACGAGCACCGGCGCGAAGCCCTTCAGGAAGCTCGAATATTCTTGGAGGGTGAAGGCGCCGGGTTCCATCCAGTAAAGCTGCAGGTCATCGGCCTTCAGGATGTCGTCCAATGTCGCGTTCCTGCACGTCTTGCCGACGATGCGGAACATGTGCCTCGGCGGCCTTCCCTCCATCTTGAAGACTGAGGGGTTGTTTGCCAGAATGTCCTCGAACCTGGTGCTGGTGCCATTGAGCTCGAACGCAACCACCTTGCCGATGTCGCTCCTGCCTCCCCAGACGAGGGGAACCCCCCAGTTGGAGTATATGTTCCTCTCATTCCCGTAGGACGAAACGCCCATCACGACTAGCATTTGTTCTCACCCCCGGCCCTGTCGAACCATTCAAGCCTCTCTATGAAGCCTGCGAGGCTCGAAACCGATGTCGAGGAGAAGCGCTGGTATCCCCAGATGCCGCCCCGTGCGGTCTTCACGGAGAATGTCGGGACGTACTTCACCGCCAGCGATATCTCCGACGGCGAGCCGAAGTTGTTCCCCAGGTTGAGCACCCGGTTCATGGGCAGCATTCTCTCGAGTATGCGGGTCGAGAAGAAGAACGGCATGTCGATTATGAGCATGTCATCCGTCGTGAAGCGGTCGAAGGCCGATGCCGCCACATTTGCATCGAACCTCCACTCGTTCCTGAGGGCCTGCGCGCCGAACTCCTTGAGGAAGAAGTTCTGTATTGCTGTCGAGTCCTCCAGCAGCACCTTCTTGAGCTTGCCGTAGCTGAGCACGGTCTTGTCGTCGTGCTCGTCAATCTTCTCGCCCAGGAGCAGCACTCTCGTCGAGCGCTCGTACGACACCGTCGCCAAGAACAGAAGGCTCATGATGTTGACGAAGCAGTTGGGCTGCATCAGCACCACCTGAGTGCCCTTGGGGATGACCTGGGCCATCTGGTTGCTGAAGCGCTTCATGAGCGGAACGTAGATCGGGTCGAATATGCGCGCCTTGAGCTCCCTTGGTATCGCAAGGTAGGCATTCACTACCTTGTAGAACGGGATGTCCAGCCCCTTGGCTCCGGTGACCTTCTTTGCGATGATGTCGATTTGCCCGTCGTCGAGCCAGGCGCCCCATTCACGAAGGCGCAGCACGGTCTCTATAGGAGATGCCGCGGCGACGGCATAGTCCCTGTACGGCTTTCCGGAATCGAGCGCCATGTGCAATCCGAAGTTGGAGAGCAGGCCCATGAGCGACGTCAGGGGTATCTTGTGCTCGTGGTCCGCAAGCTCCTTTTTGAAGCCGGCCTCGTCGCCCGTCTTTGCAAGGTCCCTCGCCCTGATGTAGTTGTTCAGCAGGGGTATCTCCTTGCTCTTCCGGCCGGCGCCGAAGCACCAGTCGTGGATGGCCTTCTCCTTCTCGCCGTCGGGCTTCCAGTGCAGCAGGGCCATTCCCTCTTTCAGGATGTCGCGGAACTTGAGAATGTGCTCGTCGCGGGTCTTCCCGAGAAGCTCGCGGTACGCCTTCTTCAGCGCCGGAAAGTCGATGTCCTCCACGAGCCTGAACCTGATGTCGGTCCTCCAGCCCGTGAAGAAAGCGGCCGATGGTTTCACTATTGCCGTCGGGAAGAGCAGCTGCCATTTTATCGGCAGGCGCCCCAGGCATTTCATGTACCGCTCGTCCCCGGTGCCGAACAGGTGGGCGGCCAGCAGGAGCTTGTGGTCGTTGAGGCAGCCGTCGAGGTGGTCCAGCGCCAGCTCCAACTCCTTATCGGTCATTTCCACCATGAGCTGCCAGGAGCGCATCAGGTGCTCCTCCTCGTTCATGCCCGGCGTGTTGGCGAGCCTCTCGTTGAGCATCGAATCGACAAAAGGGCTCCCCGTCGAAAGCGGCAGGGCCATCCCCATGTCCTCGACCGGCAATGCCTGCCCCTTCGCCTTCAGAATCTTGTAGCGGTGCTTGAGCTCCCTGACACCTAGCAAATTCCCCACTCCCGTCATTCCAAAAAGGTCCGGGAGTATCTAATCCTTTTCAGAATTGTCCATCCGAGAGGAGACCGCTATCCTTCATTGTGGGCCTTTCATCCAATATAGCTCACCGAGGAGCCCCTGTCGAAATCCTGCACCAGCTCTATGTTGATGTCCTCGGGCTGCCAGTTGATGTTCGGGTAGGCGAGATTGGGGATGAAACGGAGCGGGTGCGCCGCCACCTGCGTCGCAAGATGTTCCTCCCCGAAAAGGGCGAGCGTGATGTCGTACGCCATCTGGCGCACCTGGCCCTCGTCCAGGTATCCGAGGGAATGCAAATATTCGTGCAGCAGCACATGGAAAGCATAGGGCTTGTAGAGCTCCGGCTTCGTCTCCTTGATTCTCATCATCGGTATCTTGTTCATCACGATGATGTTCGTCCCGACGGGATAGAATGCGCCGAAGAACCCGCCAGGCTGATTTCCAAGATTGGCGAGGCCCAGCATGAGCCCGCCGCGGCTCTTCGCAAGCTCCAGCTCCACCGCTCTCTTGACTATCTCGAATATGTCGGCCAGCGTGCCTGCCTTTTCCAGCTTTTTCGGAAGATCCGACTTCATCGCAGATTCCTCGCTGTCCACGCTTTAATATCTTATGGTAAAGCCAGCGGGCCGCGATTCCGGCCCGGGCAATCAGGGCGGTCAGCGCCTCAGCCGGTACCTCAGATGGACCATGCCGTTTTTCAATTTCCTGACGCTCAGGAGATGGAGCTTCAGAGCGCCTTCCGGCCCTTTCAGGTCCTCCGCCATGAAGAAATATTTCGGGCTTGTGCCGCCGACGAGCTCCGGATTCATGACGATGCTCACCTCATGCACCAGGCCAGCCCGCAGCAGGAGCCCGTTGAGTACGCCACCGCTCTCCACGCGGACCTTCCGGACGCCGTACCTGCGGTTCAGTGCCTCGAGCGCCCTCTTCAGGTCGACCCTGTCCTTTCCGGCGATTATTATGTCTATGTGCCTCTTCTTTAGGTATCCGAGATATTCCTTGGGCGTCGAGGATGTGCAGAGCGCGACGAACCGGCTCCAGTAGCCCGAGGCGCGGGCCGCGTGCCAGCTCCTCACCTTGCCCCTGCTGTCTATGACCGCCAGGATGGCCCTGTCGTCATCCGGGTCGACCTTGGGCTCCGCGAAGGCGCTCTCGTCCTCCGGAGGTATCTTTTCGTCCCAGTAAGCGATGGTTTCGCTGCCGGCAAGGGTCGCATCCTCCCCCCATTTCCCGGCGAGCGCATAGTACGTGGCCAGGTCGTGCATCCCGCCGTCTATCCTGCCGTCCGCGCTCACGGACACATGCACCAGCACCTTGGGCAACATCTTTCCACCTCTGGGGCGGGCATCAGGCCGCCCTTATAAAACCTTTACATGGGGGTGGGTGAAAGCCGGCTCACCCATCTCGCGGAAGCCAGGGGCGCAGCCCCTTGACCGTGCTCCAGAAAAGCCTCTCAGCCTCGGGGAACCGTTTCCGGAGCGCCCTTGCGTCGGGGATGTATGTCAGCCGGACGAGCTTCCTGGATACCGCCTTCGGGAGCTCGTAGTGGATGTACCTGTACTGGAAATCCCAGTGGAGCGGGCCGTACCTCATCCTCAGCGCCTCGACGAGGTACTTGTAAGGGCCTCCCATGTAGTAGCCGAAGGCCTCGAGGTCGTTGCCGCGGTTGAGCTCCTTGAGCACGAGCACCCGGAACAGCGGGAAGAGGGTCCTGAGCGCTTCCAGCCTTTTATGCAACCTTTTCAGGAACACCTTCCGTTCCACTTTCTTTTCCCTCACGACCCCTATCTTGTCGAAGTGGACCACCGGCTTCCCATGAATGGCGAACTCGAGGAACTTCTCCTTGGCGGAGCGCTTCATCACGGCCAGGTCGATGAAAAGGTACGGGCTGGCCCGCTTGAGGCGGTAGAAGGTCTGCTCGTACCCGTGAGCGGCCGATGCGGGCACCCTGTACCTGAGGTCTATCGGGGAAAGCTTCCGGAGCGCCCTTTCGGTCAGCCGGAACGCCTCCTCGACCTTCGAATCCTCGGCGACGATGTACAGGTCTATGTCCGACCACTCGTCGAACCTTCCGAAGCTGACAGCCCCGGCCTCCCAGAGCGCCAGAATATCCTTGCTCCGTCTCAAAGCGGGCGCGAGCGCGCCGATGATTTCCCTGCGGCCAATCCTTCTTCGGCCCATCGTGCTACCTCAAGGGCCTGACCTCGATGACCTGCGGTTCCGGCCTGATTATCATGGGAATCACTTCATCATGGGCGAACTTCCGCGAGCTGTAATGGAGCACCACTGCCACGACGACCGCGCCAAAAATCGTGGTCAACAGGAGCAGGATCATAAGCACCCAGCCGACGGTCCCTGCGCTGGCGCCGTGGTGCACCCATATCCTGCCGTCGGGAAGCGGCTGGAAGTAGAAGTCCGCCGCCACCACGGAATCCTTGGTGACGTTTATCTTTCCCTGTCCCTGGTGAACCGTGGTCTGCCAGCCTCTCGCCCTCATGAGCATGTCGAAGTGGAACAGGAACTGGTTGATTTCCACAGGGCCCACATAGCCCGCCGGCAGCTTGCGGGACACGAGCACGACGATGACTCCCATAGCTATCATGAACAGGATGAGTCCCGTGACGCAAAATGCGGTCCCGAACCATTCCTCCCCTGCCATCCTTTCATCCCCCGTTTGATTGCGGCTCTAGGAAGCACCATCATTCCATATCGTACTCTGACTCGCTCACGAAGAAAACGGGGCACATGTGGCCGAAGACGGCGCATTTGCGCTCCAGGTCGGATTTCTTTATCTTCAAGGGGAATTTCTTCGGGTCGAAATCCTTCACCTGCTGCTGTATCAAAGTCTTCGTTTTACCGGAGTAAGCCCCTCTTTGCAGCTGTTCGACCAGGAACTCGTTGTGTGATACGGCGTCCTTCCTCGTCCATCCGACGAGCGGGAATGTCTCCACCAGTTCCCCGTAGGGGCAGTACTTCAGCACGCGGCAGGGCTTCGAGACCTTGGGCATGGTATCCCTTTTCAATACCGGAGCGGCGGGCCATAAACCTGTCGGTCCGAAGCGACGGCCATGCCCTTCGGAGACCATTCCCTCCGGCAACCATTTATTAACCTGCGACCCCTTTGTCATGATTGGAAATATTATGGCTACTCACAACGGCACCAAGTGCGCTTCATGCAGCGAGACCGGATTCGATTACAGGAAGGGACCGACCCTGACCTGCCAGAAGTGCCACGTGGGCGGCTCCCACGGCATCTGCGTCAAGTGCAAGAGCGCCAGATGCACCAACTGCGGCGCGAACTACCTAAGGTGAAATGCATCGGGGCCAACATGCCCCGACGCGGGCAAACCGTTGGCAAGAGCCCTGCCGATTCTCATACTATCTTCTGGTAAATGAGGGAATCAAGCCATTTTCCGAACTTGCGTCCGGCCTGTCTCATCACGCCGACCTTTTCGAAACCCAGCTCGTCATGGAGATGGACGCTGATGTCGCTTCCCTTTACTATCCGTGAAGCGATAACGTGGAAGCCTGCCTTCTTCCCTTCCTTCAATATGGCGGCGAGCAGTTTCCGGCCGATCCCCCTGCCCTGAAATTTTTCATCGATATACAACGACAGCTCGACGGTGTAGGCGTATCCGAGCTTGTGGGACCACTTGTTGAGCGCGGCATAGCCCACGGTCCTGCCGTCCAGCTCCGCTACGAGGACAGGATATTTTCTACCGTGCTCACGGAGCCATTTTCTACGGTATTCCAGCCCACGCGGGACGGTGTCCAATGTCGCCAGTGTCTTGACAGTGGCACGGTTGTAGATCCGGTTGATTGGGACGATGTCCGCGTCCTTCGCCCTTCTTAATTTTAGCATCTCAAGCCACCTCATTCCCGCGGTCTGCCGTAACTGAATTTGTATGGTGCCGGTCAGTCATCGGAAGGTTTCTGGCCCTTCTTCCTCATCATGACCACCAATACAACAATCACCACAGCGAGGACTATTCCGAGTCCCAATGCGGCAATTATCATCGTGCTGTCGTCGCCCCCCACGGGCGGGTTCGGCGGCTTCCCCTTCGTCAAGACCGTTATCTGTTTCATGACCATGTTGTTGGACAAGTCAGGCTCCGTCATTCCGGCCCCGGCGTCCACCTTCACGGTGATGTTGTGCGCTCCTTTTACCGCTTCCCAGGAGAAAACGACAGTCAACGATGCCGTGGGGACCGGCCTCAGCCTTATCGCATTGGAGCCGGCCGTTATGCCGTCCACGAGCAGGACAACTGTCGCGAGAACCTCCGCTGACATGTTCACCGCATGGACCACGACCGAGATGGTCACAACGGTCCCGTCGACAGGCGTCCCATTTCCGAAGGTCACCTCAGAAGGCAATATGTACAGGTCCAGCTGGAGCGGCTGTGGCTTCTCCCTCACGGTTATCTGGCGTGTGGCCTCGTTGTTGGTCTCGTCGGTCTCGTTGAACACCTTTCCCGGATCGATGACGAAGGTGATGTCGTGGGTGCCCTTGACGGCCTTCCAGAGCAAGAGGAAGCTCGAATTGCCGTTATTCACGTTATCGCCCAGTTTTGCCTCCTGGACCCCGTCCACGCGCAGCTCTACATTGATGGATGTAATTGTGAACAGATTGATGGCATGAATGGTGATGTTGAGGAGGATTTGTTCCCCTTCCAAGGGGCTCAGCCCCGGCAACACGATGTCCGACGCCGAAATGGACAGATCCGGTCCTCCGGCGAGCAGGCTCGCGGTGGCGTTGTTGTTCGCCTCGTCCGACTCGGCAATCTTGTTGAGGGGGTCCACGGCGATGGTGTAGTAGTGCTCGCCCCTAACGGCGATCCAGTTGAAAGTCACCACTGTCATGGAGCCGTTCAGGTCAGGTGTCCGGCTTTCACGGAACGCGTTGTCGATGAAGGAATCCACGCTGAATGAAATGCTCTGCGTGATGTTCGCTCCACGTACCTTGGCCGTAATGTGGACAAGCTCGCCTTCGATCGGATTTGCGTTCGAGAACGATATGTCAGCCGCAAGGACATATATGTCCGGCTTGGGGGGAATTGGCCTTTCCTGCACCGTGATGGCCTTCGTGGCCTCATTGTTGGATTCGTTCGTCTCGTCGATGGCATTTCCGCTGTCCACGCGGACCGTGATGTTGTGGTCTCTCTTGACAGCGGTCCAGTTCCATTGCGCCGAGCCGATGGCCCCGCTCTGGAAGACGGACGAATTATCGACCTTGACGCCATCAACGAGGAGGTCCACGACGTAGCTCAGGTTATGAGTGAAGTTATGCACGCGCACCGTGGTCCCGATGGAAACGGTATCCCCTTCCAATGGATTTTGGTTGGACAGCAGTATGTCCGAGACGGTGATGTATAGGTCCGGCCGGATGCGCAGCGTTGTCGCATTGACGGCATTCGAGAGCGCCCCGATGTTCCCTGCCTTGTCCAGAGCCTTGATGGCGAAATAATACTGGGTGTTTGGCGTCAGGCCGGTAACATTGTGCGACTGCTTGGTCCCCGCTACCTGCGGCGTCGGCAGCCCACTCACTTTCGTTGCGCTCGTCCAGTTGAGCTCCGTTATCTGGTTCTTGGAATATCTCAGGTCGTAGGACTTTGCAGTGCCTATGGTCCCGTTGTCGCCCGGTGCAGTCCAGGTCAGATTCACGGCTATTTGCGTCACGCCCGTAACCGCAAGGTCGATTATTGCGCCCGGTGGGGTGAGGTCTGGCGGCTCCGGAATGCCATATTCATATGCGCCGATGTCCGAGACGTTCCCGATGGGTCTCGCCTTCCCATCCTTGTCTGCCGTCACGGACGAGAGCGTCTGGCCCTTGTCTATGGCAGAGGAATTGGAGCGCAGGTGGTAGTCCGGTCCGGCTGCGTTGACCCAGAGGCTCGTCGGCGGCGCTGAAATGGAATGAAGCTCGTGGCCGAGCGCCTGCCACTGGGCGAGCGTGTATATTGTGGTCCAGGCGTCGGGCGTCACGCGGTCCATGATGTTGTAGTCGCTGTCCACATTGATGACATCGTTGGCATCGCCCAGCGAGAGCCCGCCGCGGTTTGCGCTCCTCGTATAGAGGATATTGTTGCGTACGGTGACCTTTCCCAGCGTGTCCGCTATCTGGAGAGCCCAGCGGCCGTCCGCGGCCATGTCGATGGTGTTGTGGTAGAACTCGCACCCTATCGGGCCCGCAGCCGCATCTCCGTCGTAGTTCGTTATGCCGGAAGCGTGGTTGTTGTAGAGCACGTTGTTACGGATGATGCAGTACTGGCCGCCATCGAGGTTTATCCCGGCCCCGCCGCCGACGCCGTTGTTGTATATCGTGTTGTTCTCTATGATTGCGTACTGTATCAGGCCGTCGCCGCCCATGCTGGAATCGCCATTGTTGTGTACGCCGCAGCCGCGGTTGTCGTGGATGGTGTTGTTGCGGGCTATCGGCCTGTCCATGCTGTTTGAGAAATAGATGCCGTGCTCGAACACGCTGCCGTAGCACTCGCACCATTCTATGGTCACGTCCTCGCTGAAGTCCGTGAAGATGCCCCAGTTCTGGTTGTTGCCGAAGGTGCAGTTGCGGACCGTGATGTTGTCGCAATCGTCTATTCTCATCCCGGCGCGGTTGCCGTTGAAGCCCTTTATTCCGTCGACGACTATCCACGATACGCCCGTTATGAATATCGTGTCCCGGTTGTCGGGCCTGTCCGTCGTCACCGTCACGGTGGCGTTCTTTTCCGGTGCAATAACAGTTATGGGATTGCCGACCCCGCCGCTCTTTTTGACATCGAAGCCCAGGTAGGTCCCGTTGGCGACGATTATCGTGTCGCCGGCGGATGCGGCCGTGATGCCGGCCCTTATCTCGCGGAACGGGTGGGCCTGGTCGCCTGCATTGGTATCCGAGCCGTTCTCGCCGACGTAATACACGGTCCGGCCACGCGAGGCCGATGCCGATGTCTGCGTATCCGCCCGGGAAATCACGGTGCCTTCGGCCCTTGCGGCCGAGGTGCCTTCCGTCCCTTCACCGCAGATGACCCCAATTGGCATGGACGAGACCATCAGCAAAACGACGATTCCCAATGCAACGCCGCGCATGTGTCTCTCTCCTCGGTAAAGGCACGGATTTGCCATTATTAAATACATTCCGCCCATTGGTTTTCAATTCCTTTTGGAGATTCTGAAATGGCGAGCTCCACCGTCGGTCCCTATTGGGCTCAGATGTCCGAGATGGTGGCGTCGCGCGGCTTCCGGGCGCCCACGGAGAGCACCGTCCGGTCGTCCAAGAACTCCCAGCCTCCGGAGCGGTCCGTCATTTCCGATGCCACGACCATTGAATCCTTTCCCTTGCGATAGCAGAGCTGGAACACGGGCTGCTTTCCGCCGCAGAGGGCGAACTTCTTGCTGGCGCCGTCGTGCTTGCAGAAGGCATGGAACTCCTTTCCGTCGGAGATGAAGCAGTTGAGGCCGTAATAAGGCGCCGCTCGGCCGTATTGCTTGGTCGCCTTTGCGCGCACGGCGTCGCCCAGAGAATCCCACACGGTCCACAGGTCCTCCACGGAGCGCGAGAACGCTGGAACTATCGACCCTTCCCTCTTCAGGTTCCTCATGAACAGCCAGAAGAGGACCTCGCTGTCGTTTATTCCCCGTATCCGCTTCCGGAAGGGCCCCAGCTTGGCCGCGACCTCTCTGGGGATTGTCACGACGCCGTTGTGGATAAAGAGGTACCTTCCGGAGCCGAAGGGCTGCGAGTTCTTGACATTTATCAGCTTGGAGCGGGGAACGTTGCATGGATTGGAGGCGTTCCTGATGTGGGCCAGAACGATACTTCCCCTCGCAATCTTCGCGGCTTTCCGGAAAGCATCCTTTTCGTCATACACGGCCCCGGAGCTCTTGATGACCTTCCAGCCGCCGCCGGTCCAATGCCCGAGCCCCCAGCCGTCGCCCTGCTTCCTTTTCGGGTCCGCAATGCTCTGCGCCATGAATGAATATCGCCCGTCGAAGAACTCGTGGAGCAAATCCCGGGGCCTTGCCGACACAGCTGCGAGCAGTCTGCACATGTTATCGCACGATGAAGGCCGCACGCGTTTTTATTGGTTGCGATTATCGGCGCTGCATATATGCCGGGAAGCCGGCTATTTCCATTTCTGCTCATGTGGAAAGGCTCTACTGCCCGGCCTTTCCACAAACTCCAAAGTTGCACTGCACTATTTCTTCGCAGCTTTCTCGGAGAACCGCCAGCCGCCCTCGAACGTGCCCGCCATGCACTTGACGCATGCGCCGTAGTTCATCGCGTCGACATTCAGAATCTCGTCGCCGACCCAGGCGACGGTGAATATGATGTCCGAGAATACGACGGAGCCCGTGTTCGCCTCCGTTCCCTTGTAGTCGACATAGATGCGGGCCTTGGTCGTTGCGACCTCTCCCAGCTTTTTGAGGTCGTCGGTCGGCTTCTGCCCCAATGGCAGGATTATCTTGAGGTCCTTGTCCTTGAGCAGGGGCTTTAGCTCGTCGAGCAGCTTCATCGGAAGCGCGCTTATCCTGAGCTTCCTGGACTTGCCTATCTTCTTCTTCATCTCGCGGAGGCCCTCCTCCACGGTCGCATAGGTCGTCGATATCTTGGCCTCGTACCTTCCATTCACTATCGGCATGCTTTCCACCTCCATTTCTGCGATACTATTTCTCGTCCGCGGCACCCCAGCCCAGGGCCGTCCATTCGTTGAAGCACTTGGAGCACTCGTCGTAGACCATCTCCTCGATGAGAAGCTTGCGCCCCGATGTATCGGGGATGATGGTGAACGTCCTCGCCTCGTCCAGTATCAGCGACACGGACGGGACCTCCTTGTTGCCGTTGATGCACACGATGCGCATCTCCGCGCTCTTGAACGTCAGATTCCTGTGCTCTATGTCCTTGGGCGGCTTCTCTCCGGGGAACAGCAGGACACGCACATGTGCGTCGGGGGCGAACGAATCCGCCAGCTTCTTCACCATTTCCGCGGTGGCGTTGCTCATCGTCACGGTCTTTGCCTTCCTGATGTCGCCCTTGAGCGTCTCAAGCGCTATGTTCATCCTCTTTATCACATACTTCTCCATGCCTGGTGCCTCCTTGTGCAATGTCTTCTCCACCGATTCGAGGAATTCCTCATGCTCCCGCCTCATCCTCTCGAACACCTTGGGCGGCTCTGTAGCCTTGAACAGTATCGGAACCCCGGAGAACAGCTTCACCCAGCCTTTTCCGGACAGCTCCTCGAGGACCGAATATATCTTGGTCCTCGGGACGCCGGACTTGGCGGAGATGCGTGCCGCGGTGGCTATGTGCTCCCCGAGCAATGCGAGGTACGCCCTCGCCTCGTACTCCGAGAGGCCGAGCCTCCGAAGCTTCTGTTGCAGCTCACCGTTCCCCATCAAAAATGCTCAAGGCCTGAAAACTATTTATTGCTGGTGTAACCGGCGGGGGTTACAGGTTCCCTATTACCTGCTCCTCGTTATGATATCGTCAATGGTACGACTGTCCGCAAACACGGGGCAATCCTTAGCCTTCGATGCCGGCGTCCGTGATCTTTCCCGACTTCGAGATTGATACCGAGATGGAGTGGCCCCAGAACAGGTCCCCGTCGTTGTAGTACGCCTCTGCGATGCCTCCGATGTAGAAGCCCAGCGACTCCAGCCTCATCTTGGACATGAACTGCTCCTTGGTGATGGGCTCTCCCTCGTTCCAGCTCTCGTTGTGGAGCTTCAGCAGTTTTGCCGCCGCGCCCTCCCTGAGCCTTTTTTCGTCCTTCTTTATTGCGAGGAACACCCTCTTCGAGGTCTCGAGGAGCTTGTCGATGTCGGTGTCGTCGTTGGCCGGCGTTATGAATACCTCTATCTTGTTCTTGGGGGGTAGCTCCAGCTTCGTTCCCCACCAGCTAAGCTCCTTGTCCCACTTCAGATTTCCGAAAACAGCGTCGCGGATATCTTTTCGCATCGGGGCCCCTCCTGTCAATTTCAGGTCCTTGCGCATACTGTTTCCTCCGGCTATTTCAGGTCCCTGAGCTCCTTGAGGAACTTGTCCACCGCCTTTTTTCCCCTTTCTGTCAGCGAATATCTCAGGAAGGAGCGGTCGCGCTTGGAGCTCACGAGGCCGGCACGCTTGAGCGTGGACAGATGGTACGAGAGGCGCGTATCGGGGCATGACGACAATTTCTTGAGCACGCAGACGCAGAGCCCCCCCTCTCGCAATGCGAGGAGAAGCTGGAGCCTCACCCTGTCCGAAAGTATGCCGTGGAGCAATGCGACGGCGTCCAGCACCTTCATGGCAGGAAGCCGCTTCGAAATGCCATCGATGCCGCCCCTCGGGCCTATCTCGCACGATATCTCCTCGGGTATCTTTGCGGTCACGGATTCAGCATGTCCCCCGCCGTATATAAATCTAATTCAAAAAATATTGAAACAGCAACCCTTTAATAGGCGCAAAACATCATGATTTCAATAATATTTGAAATGGCGGGGGGCTGAAGGCTGGCGGATGTGCTGGTTGAGGCGCTGACGGCGGGTCTGGCGACGCTCTGGAGCTACATCGCCGAGCACACCGTATTCTGCCTGATTCCCGCTTTCTTCATTGCAGGGGCCATCGGCGCTCTGCTCAAGAAGGACGCCATCCTGAAATACCTCGGGACGGACGTGAGACCCTGGATATCATACAGCCTAGCCTCGATATCCGGCACGGTATTGGCGGTGTGCTCGTGCACCATACTCCCCTTGTTCCAGGGCATCTACAAGAAAGGAGCGGGCCTCGGGCCTGCCACCGCATTCCTCTATTCCGGGCCAGCCATCAATATTCTGGCGATAGTCTACACGGCCCGCCTGCTGGGTCCTGGCCTCGGGGCCGCCCGTGCGGTCGCAGCAATAGGGCTCTCGGTCGTGATAGGGGCGTTCATGGCCCTTATATTCCGCACAGAGGAAAGAAAGAAGGCGGAGGAGGCCAGGCGCGCCAGCAAGGGAAAGAAGGCCGCTGTTCAGAAACCGGATGAGAATGGAAAGCCACGCTGGGTGACGCCCCTGCTCTTCATACTGATGGTGGCAATACTCGTCATCGGGACATCGTCGCTCTTCATATTCCTGCGTTTGGGAATCCTGTTCATGCTCCTTGCCGCGGTGCTGTACCTGGTAGCGCAGTACCACAACAGGGACGAGCTCACAAGCTGGGGCAACGAGGTCTGGGACCTAACCAGGAAGATATTCCCCGTCCTGCTGACCGGAGCATTCCTCGTCGGGGTGATAGCATACTTCGTGCCGGCGGAGACCTTCCGGCCCTACATTGGCGGCAATTCTCTGGGTGCGTGCTTCATGGCAGCGGTCATCGGCGCCCTGCTCTACATGCCAACCCTGCTCGAGGTTCCCATAATCGGGACCACTCTCGGCTATTCGCAGGGAGTGATGGGCGGAGGGCCGGCGCTTGCCCTGCTCCTTTCGGGGCCGGCGGTGTCTCTGCCCAGCATGCTCGTGCTCTACAGGCTGGTGGGCGCGAAGAAGACCATCGCCTATGTCTCGGTGGTCATCCTGACCTCGGCCTTCGCCGGATTCGCGTACGGGGTGATGGCTGGATGACCGAGAGTGGAAATCCAGGATTCAATCACGGGGTGATGGCATGACCTCAGGGGAAAAGCCGTGCTGCGCCGCCGCTGCAGCAGCGAAGCTCCAGTACCTGGTGATAGGAGGGCACAGGATCGCCATTGCTGAGCTCGAGACCATATTTATTAAAGCAAGGGAGGCGGAGGGCCGAGGCGAGGAGGCGGTACGCGCCGTCCTGCTCAAGCAGGTCAAGGCCTTCAACTACGTCCCCCCGCCGGCGGAGAAGGCCTATGAGGACGCCCTCTACGGGGAATTCAAAAGGAGATCGAAATGATGCGGAGCGTGTAGTGATGGCAGAGACAAAA
>Ga0315283_10000211_pt1 | contig 38724 bp, 37 predicted proteins | sample YL17G09_0_MG_FD_204541 | JGI IMG/M metagenome (GOLD analysis project Ga0315283, IMG submission 204541) | Sediment microbial communities from Yellowstone Lake, YNP, Wyoming, USA - YL17G09_0 | ecosystem: Environmental > Aquatic > Freshwater > Lake > Sediment | place: USA: Wyoming | collected...
CCCGCCACACGCCCCCCGCCCCACCCCCGACCCCCCCCCCACCCCCCCCCCCCCCCCCCCACCAACACCCCCCCCCCCCCGCGCCGCCCCCGCCCGCCCCCCCGCGACGAGCCTTCAGAATGTCGCCGCGTCCTGCGCTGGGCTTGGAATTGTGATCCAGCGCGCGGTCATCGGGGCGGTGCGCGTCCTCGGCCAACGGCCAAGGCCACTGCACGCCTTCAGGAATGAGTTCTCCCGCTCGGGACGGGCGAGTGTGCATCAACTTCCGGCTTGGGAAGTTCGTGGTCTTAGAGACATTCGAACGGTGTGCTTCCTTCATCAATAATCCTATTGAGTAAAGTCAACGACATGCAAGAGTGCGAGCAGGGAGGTGGGTGGGAGGTCGATCTGGGCGCGTTCTGGGTATGCCTCTTCACGAGAGGCTCCGTTCAAAGACGGGCCGCGACACTTCTCCATGCGTCCCCATCACAACGGCCAGCGCGACCCTCGCCTGCTCACCTGATTCACCCACTTTATATACCAATGTGTGTGCTAATGTGTGTGCTAGTCAATGGTGCAACTTTTTGACGACTTATATCGGCTGTTTTTTCACTCGTCTTTTTTCAACCCCCCTCTCTCTCGCTTCCTCTTTTCTGCGTGTCGTCCCGTCCCTCCACGCCTGCCCCCCCGTGCATGCACTCACACAGACAACGCACTCATCACATATAACAGCAGGTCTAAATTTGCACGCCCCCCCATGCTCATCCATCCTCCCGCCCACGCTTCCCACCCCCACCCGCCACCGCCGCCGCCGCAGCCGCCGCCACCACCGCCACCCCGCGCACCCCTTCCAGCCCGACCCGGTACTCCGCGCTCCCGCCAGGGAGGGAGGGGCTCTTCACCAGGGTCGCTAGCCGCTTCCCCCCCCGCCCCCAGTGCAGGAGGACCCGGGTCGCGGGGACGTGCGCCCAGGCTGCACCGAGGGCGGGGACAAGGCGGGAGGAGGAGGGCGAGGAGGGCGAGGAGGCGCCCTCCCCGCCCGTGACACGCGTCGTCACCTGGTTGGTCAGGACGACCGCCACCCCCCGGGACCGGGCCAGGGCGGTCAGGGCGGCCGCGGTGGCCGACAGGGCGGCCGCCCGGCCGGAGGTGGCGTCGCCGCCGGCACTACCCCCAACCACCCCGGCCCGAACGAGGAAGGCGACAGAGTCGAGGACGACCAATTTGATGGGCGGGCCGCCGCCCACCGCCGCTGCGTCCACCAGCCCTGTCAGGCTGCTCACCGCTGCCACCTGTTCCGCCGCGTCCCGGGCGCGCAGCACGGTGACCCCACCCATGAGGCGGGAGGGCGTGAGCGCAGCCGCGTCCGCGCGCCGGGCTGCGCCCTGGGGAGTGCTCCCGCCCGCCCGCGCCGCCACGCGGGCCAGGTGAGAGGCCACGGACGCCGCGATCTCGGCCGCCCGCTCGGGGACAAGCGAGCCTTCCGTGTCTGTATGTGTGTGTGTGTGTGGAAAAGGATGAAAGAGGGCTGTTTTGAGAGGCACCCCGTCTCCTCCCACCTCGCCATCCTCCCAATCCTCTCATCACCCCTCTCCCTTCTCTTTTTCACCACGCACCGATATACACCGCCGCCCCGCCCACCCCGCCAAAGGAGGCGGGGATCTGGACGTCCATACACATTTGCATGCACAGCTGGGTCTTGCCGATGGCTGGGGCGCCGCCTGTGAGAAAGTCGAGAGAGAATGAAAGCGAGTGAGGGACTTGCTGCCGGCCGGGAAGAAATAGGAGGAAGGGAGGCGGCAGCCGCCCATGGCCACGCACCACGGCCCTCGCTCACACGTCATCCAGTCCTCCAAACGCACAAAACTCGGTGACCTGGCCGCACACCGCCCCGCCGCCCAGCAGGCGGTCCAGGTCGGCGCAAAAGGTGATGACCCTGGTGGAGGCGGCCTCGGCCGCCAACAGCTCTGCCGCCGTCCGCCCGCCCGCCAGGGACGCTAGGGTGGAGGTATGTGTGTCATAGCGGGGGATGCAGGCCAGGGCGGAGGAGGCTTCGGCGGGCGACAGGGCGGCGGCTGGAATGGGTGTGTGGAGGTGAGAAAAAGAGGCATGGAGGTCGAGGTAGAGGTGGTCGAGCGCGCTGTGCGCGTCGCCCCCGCCTCTCTCTTCCTTTCTTTCTTTTCCGTACCTCTCTCCAATTCGCCCTCACCCACGCCCTCCAGGTCGGCCACCGTCCGGTATCCGGCAGCCAAGAGGCGGGCCCGCACGCTGGGGGCGAGGGGTAAGGCCTGCGTGTCCTGGCGGGGGAGGAGCGAGGCTGCAGCCATTGAACAGAAAAGAGAGCTGTGCGGCCGCCTCGAGCGCGCAGCTAGAGTGTGTGGCCCGGTGTGTGGCGCGGAATGAACGACCTGAGGTTCTGGGGAGCGTGGTAGCCGGCAGTGGGCAGCGGGGGGCACGCGGTCCTCGTCGCGCCTCTGTGCGCTTCCACAAGATGCGCGAAATGAAAGAGTGAGAAAGAGAGTGCTCTTTCCCGGCCGCCGGTCAACACTCTCTTTTTTAGCACAATGGTGGCCCCCGCCCTACCTCCCTCCCGCCGCATCCTGCTGGCGGGTGACGTCCACGGCCGCTTTTCCACCCTGTTTGCCCGTGTGGAGGCGGCGTCCGCGAAGGCCGGCCCCTTTGACGCCCTGTTTTGCGTCGGCGGCTTTTTCCCGGCTGGAGGTGTGCGCATTTGATGGAGAAAGAAAGGGGTGGGGAGCGGGCTTTCGGTCGACCTGCCATTGTGGCAGGGTATGCGCGAAAGGCGGTTCCTGCAGCTGGGCTACAGGAACAAAAAAACGAGGCCGAGAGTGCTGGGGGACACGCGCACAGAGAGAGGGCAGGGCAGGCCTCGCGCTCTGTGCCAACCTGCCACCAACTTCTCCCCGGGGGGCAGCCCCCTTCAGGCCCACGGCGCACGCCGCCGCCCTCCCACGCCCCCTCACACGCGCGCTCCCCCGCTCACCCCCGTCCCTCGCAGCCCCTGAGACTGATGCGGAGGACGACCTGGGAGAGCTGGCTCCTTACACAACGGGAGCGGCCTCCGCCCCGCTCCCCACCTTTTTCATCGGCGCATACGGGAGGGGCGCCGCCGCCGGCGTCGCCGCCCTCTCGTCACCCGCCGCCTCGGCCAGCCGCATCACCTACCTGGGCCGGGCGGGCGTCACGCCCGCCGCGGGCCTGCAAGTCGCCTTCCTGGACGGCCGCCTCTCGGGGCGGGCGCTGGGGGAGGACCCCACGCTCGCCGGCGGGGCCTGCCGCCACTTCACCCGCACCGACCTCGGCGCCCTGGACGCCGCCGTCGCGGCCGCCGAGGGCGACGTCGACCTCTTCCTTACCTGCGAGTGGCCCCAACACGCCCTGGGGTCCCTGCCCGCGGCCGCCCCGCGCCCCGCCCCGGGCACGGACGCGCGCGGGTCGACCGCGATCGCGGGCGCGGCCTTCAAGGTCCGCCCGCGCTACCACGTCGCGGGCAGCGGGGGCGGCTTCTACGCGCGGCCGCCCTACATGAACCCGGACCTGGGGGCGGGCGCCCACGCGACCCGGTTCCTGGCGCTGGCGCCCGTGGGCAGCGACCCGGCCGGCGGGCCGGCCGCGAAATGGTTGCACGCGCTCGGCCTCACGCCCGCGGCCGCCATGCCTGTCGCCGCCCTCACCGAGGTCCCGCCCGACGCGACGGGGTGCCCCTATGAGGGGCGGCCGGGCCTGGACCGCCTGACGGGGCAGCGCCGGCCGCGGGAGGAGGGAGGAGGGGCGGGAGGGGGTGGGGGTGGAGGTGGCGGGTTCGACGACCAGCCCTGGCGGTGGGCGATCCCAAAGCGCGGGCGGGAGGGCGGCGGCGGCCGTGGCGGCGGCGGCGGCGGCGGCGGTTTCTCCTCCGTCGCCCCGTCCTTGGGCCGGGATGGCGTCATCAAGGACAACCGCAAGACCGTGTACGTGCGCAACGTGCCGGCGACGGCGACGGAGGACGACCTGGTGGGCCTGTTTTCCAAAGCGGGTGAGATTGCCGACATTCGTCGCCGCGCGGGCCCCGACGGCCGCCTCCTCGCGTACGCCTTCATCCAGTTCGAAGAGGTCGCGGGCGCCGCGGGCGCCGTCTCCACCATCCACGGCCAACGCCTGTTCGGGCGGGAGCTGCACGTGGACATGGCGGGCGCGGCGGGCGCACCGACCTCAACCCCCTTGAACCGCCCAGGCGGCGGTGGCGGGCCTGGCGCATCCCTCCCGCCCGCCCCGCCCTCCCACGACTGCTGGTTCTGCCTGTCCAACCCGGACGCGGATGTGGACCTGGTGGTCAGCGTGGGCGAGGATGCTTACGTGGCAGTCGACAAAGGCGCCATCACGCCCAGTCATGCTTTGGTCCTGCCGGTCGAGCACGTGTCATCGTCCATCGCCCTGTTTTCAGCTGCCTCCCCCGCCGCCGACGAGATGGAAGCTTACTTGCGTGCCCTTCGGTCCTGGTGTGCGTCCCAGGGCCTGGCCCTGTTCGCCTTCGAACGGTTCGCGGCGCTGCGGCGGGGGTCCGGAGGCAACCACTGCCAGGTCCACGCGCTTGGGGTGCCGCCCGGGAGCGCCGCCACCGCCCGGGCCGTGATTGAGGGCCTGGCGTCCGAGGCGGGCATTGCAGGCCTCATCCATCTCCCGGGCGACCCGCTGGCGGGCCCGCCCGCCCGGGCGGCCCTGCGGGATGCGGTCGGCGACGGTGAGTTTTTCCAGGCCTGGCTGCCCTGGGATGGGGCGGCGGGGACGGCCTGCCCGGGCCGCCTGGTGCAAGCAGTCACGAAAGGCGCCCGCCACCCGCTCGGCTTCGGCCGCCTGGTCGCCGCCACCCTAGCGGGCTGCCCGGAGCGAGCGGACTGGAAGGAGTGCGCGGTCTCCCCGCCGGAGGAGGTCGCCCGGGCGGACGCGTTCAAAGCCGCGTGGGCAGCGTTCGACCCAGCAGGAGGAAATGGGGATGATGCTGACGCCAACGCCGCCGATGCCGCTACCGACGCCGCCTCGGCTCTCTGTGCTGATGATGGCGCGAACGCGCCGCCTGCATGAGATGCGCTGCACCGATTTGTTTGTAGAAAAAAGGAAAACGTCGAAAAGAAACAAAAACTATAGAACTCGACCCCATCTCCATACATTGCCCCAGGCCTAGTCTCCTCTCTCCTCTCATACTTCATGCCCCACCCCATCACCCCACGCTCCCCTCCAGCTTGAGCGCCATCAGCTGGTTGACCTCCGCCGCAAACTCCAGCGGCAGCTCGTTGAACACGTCCCGGCAAAAGCCCGAGATGATGGTGCCCACCGCCGCCTCCGCATCAATCCCGCGCTGCTGGAAATAGAAAAGCTGGTCCTCCGAAATCTTGCTCGTCGACGCCTCGTGCTCCACCGCCGCATCGGGAGTGCGCACGGTGATGTAGGGGTACGTATTGGCGGCCGCCGTGTCCCCGATCAGCATGGAATCGCACTGGGAGTGGTTGCGGGCGCCCGCCGCGGCAGGGGACACGGAGACCAAGCCGCGGTAGGCGTTGCGGGACCGCCCAGCCGAAATGCCTTTGGAGACGATGCGCGAGCGCGTGCCCTTCCCAATGTGGACCATCTTGGTGCCCGTGTCCGCCTGCTGCATGCCGTTGGTGAGGGCGACGCTGTAAAACTCGCCGACCGAGCCGTCGCCGGCCAGGACGACGGACGGGTACTTCCACGTGATGGCGGACCCCGTCTCGACCTGCGTCCAGGAGATTTTGGATTTCGCGCCGTGGCACAGCCCGCGCTTGGTGACGAAATTGAAAATGCCGCCCTTGCCCGTCTCCGGGTCGCCCGCGTACCAGTTCTGGACGGTGGAGTACTTGATCTCGGCGCCGGCCGCCGCAGACAGCTCGACGACCGCCGCATGCAGCTGGTTTTTGTCATAGGATGGGGCCGTGCAGCCCTCCAGGTAAGACACGTACGAGTCTTCTTCGGCGACGATCAGGGTGCGCTCGAATTGGCCCGTCTCGGAGGCGTTGATGCGGAAGTAGGTGGAGATCTCCATGGGCGACCGCACGCCCTTGGGGATGTAGACGAACGACCCATCCGAAAAGACGGCCGCATTGAGGGCCGCATAGAAATTGTCGGCCGCCGGGACGACGGAGCCCAGGTGCTTCCGCACCAGATCGGGCACTTCTTTCACGGCTTCCGACAGGCTCATGAAGATGATGCCCTGCTCCCGCAGTTCGGCCTTGAAAGTCGTCGCAATGGAGACGGAATCAAAGACCGCGTCCACCGCCACGTTTGTCAACCGTTTCTGTTCGTTCAGCGGAATCCCCAGTCGGTCGAACGTGGCCAGCAGGGCCGGGTCCACCTCGTCCAGGGACGCCTTCTTCGGCTTCTCCCGGGGCGCGGAGTAGTAGGCCAGATCCTGGAAGTCGATGGGCGGGTGGGTGTTGTCCGACCAGGCGGGCGGCGGCAGGGTCAGCCACAGGCGGTAGGCGCGCAGGCGGAAGTCGAGCATCCAGTCCGGTTCCTTTTTTATGGCAGAGATGGCGCGGACGACGGACTCGTCCAGGCCCTTGGCAAAAGTGTCGGACTCGATGTCCGTGGTGAAGCCGGCGGTGTACGGGCTGTGGGGGAGGAGGAGAGGCGATGGAGGATGAATGAGATAGGTTGGGAGAGTCGGGGTCGAGAAAGAAAGCGCCCCGCCCCCCGCGACAAAGTTCTCGCCCCGGGGCCCCGCGCCCCTCGCCTGCACACGCCCAACCTGCCCAACAACTCACCGGTCCAGCATCTTTTGGATCTGGTTCTTCTCGGCGGTCGCCGCGTCAAGGACCGCGGGGGGGTCGGCTGTGGAGAAAGCCGCGTCGGCCGGGGCAGGGGCGGCCGCCGCCGCTAGCGGGCCATGGGTGCTGGGGCGACGCATGCCGCGACGGCTGAGGCCACCCGCGGGCGCTCGGCCACCGGCATTGGACGAGGCGACCAACAGGCCACCCGCCTGGCCAGGGTGAGGTGTGCTGTTGGGCCGGCTGCCCCGGTTGAGGCGGCCCACCGTGGCTGCGTGTGAGGAAGCCAGCATTCGCGCGTGTTTTGTGTTTATCCAAAGAGAGGGGGCGTGTGTCCTTTGCACGTCACTCGGAGACGCCTAAGGAGCGAAGGTGTGTCAGAGAGGATGCAGCTCGTGCTCGCAGGGTGGGTGTGGGTGTGGGCAACGCGGTGTGCGGAGAGAAAAGAATAATGACACCAGCTGGACTGTTTTTTTTACGCCCTGACAAACACAGCAGCATTCTCCAGCACGCAGCGCCCCACGCCCATCGCTCGCCATGTCCACCCTCTCCCTCCGCTGCTCGCCCGGTGGGGCCTCTACCTCGGCGCCCGCGGCCGCTGGGCGCCCGCGCATCAGCGGCAGCAGCAGCAGCAGGCCGCTCGCCACCGCCCGGCTGACGGCAGCGGCGCCACACCGGCGGTCGCCGGGCCCGCCCGCTGCCGCCGCCTCGCCGCATGGAGGACGGGCGGCCGTCCCCAGGCAGACGTGGGGAGTTGTCCACCACCTGCCCGGCCGGACAGGTGAGGAGGAGGTGGCAGGGTCGGCCAGAGCGAGAGATAAGAAAGCCAGCCCTACCTTCTTCATTTCAAGCCACACCCCCACGACCCTCTCCTCTCTTCTCTCTCTCTCATCCATCCCAGCTTCTTCCTCCCGCGGCCCGCCTCCCGCCGCCTCCGCTTCCACGGATGCCGCCCTGGAGCTGACGGCCGAGAACGTGGAAATCGTCCTGGACGAAGTCCGGCCTTACCTGATGGCGGGTGAGTGCTCATAAAATGAGGAGAGAGAGCGCGCGTTTCTCTCTATCTCAACCCATCCATCCATCCACTCATCACATTGGCCTGTCTCTCACCCCATTCTCAGATGGCGGCAACGTGGAGCTGGTGGACATCGACGGCCCCACCGTCTACCTGCGCCTGAAAGGCGCGTGCGGGTCCTGCCCGTCCTCCACCTCCACGATGACAATGGGCGTCCAGCGCCGCCTGCAGGAACGCATTCCCGACATTTTGGCCGTCGAACAAGTCTTGGACACCGACGCGGGCAAAGGGCTGGACATGACCACGGAAAACATTGAGACCGTGCTGGACGAGATCCGGCCCTACCTGGTCGGCACGGGCGGCGGCGGGCTGGATTTGGTGGGGATTGAAGGGCCGGTGGTGAAGGTGCGCATCACAGGCCCCGCCGCGGGCGTGATGACGGTCCGCGTCGCCGTCACGCAGAAGCTGAGGGAAAAGTTCCCGGCCATCGCGGCGGTGCAGCTTGTGGCGTGAGGGGAGGGAGAGAGAGGAAGGGCGGGGGCGGTGGGAGAGGAAGTATGTGGGGGGTTGTCTTTTTTGTCGCCGCTCAGCACACCTGCCCACAGCTCTTTTCTCTGCCCTCTCTTCCCGCCCCTCCTCCTCGCCCCCCTCCCAAAACCATGGTCGCCCTCGCCGCCCGGTCCGGCTTGACCGCCACCACCCGCCCGGCGCTGCGTGCTGCCCGGGTCGGCCGCCCCGCGGGCACGCCCCGCGTCGCGGGTGCCGCCCCTGCCGCCCGCGCTCTCCCGGCCGACGAGTCGGCCGACCTCATGCCGGTCGCGCCTCCCACCCCCGCCCCGGCTGTCCGCCCGGCCGCGCCCGGCGATTACGCCAAGGCGACCATCAAGGTATGTGAAGGGAGGGTGTGTGGGCGATCAGGGTGATGTGTGGGGCGCCAGCAGGAGAAGAGCGCCGAGCCCCAATTCGAGCGCGCGCGCCTGCTCGCATCTTTGATTGCTTGGCGCGCGGCAGGGGCGACCTTGGCGCCGCTCCACCCCCTCGGCCGTGCTCTCGACCGTGTTGATGAGGAGTTGGATAGGCGAGCTATAGCCTGGCGCCATTGAACTGGAGTTTTGGCGCGCACATCGGATCTGTGCGCACCCTCCTTGACGGGGGACCTCGCTGTCTCGCTCCCGCTTTCAAAAAAAAAAAAAAAAAAAAACTCAACCTCTCACCTCTCTCTTTCCATCCACCATAGGTCATCGGCGTCGGCGGCGGCGGCTCCAACGCTGTGAACCGCATGCTGCGCGCCGACATGAAGGGTATCGACCTGTTTGTCATCAACACGGACTCTCAGGTGAGAGAGAGACAGAGAGAATGAGAGAGAGAAGAGGGGCGGACAGAGAGGAGCGCACGCTCGCGTGGTCGTTCTTCTCAACCCACACTTCATCTCATTATCTTTCCACATTCACAGGCCCTCGCCACCTCGCCCATCTCGGCGGACAACAAGGTCCAGATCGGGGCCAAGCTGACCCGGGGCCTGGGCGCGGGCGGCAACCCGGCCATCGGTGCCAAGGCCGCGTCCGAGAGCAAGGCAGCGCTGGAGGAAATGCTCAGGGGCACGGACATGGTCTTCGTCACCGCCGGCATGGGTGGCGGCACGGGGTCGGGCGCGGCGCCCGTTGTCGCGGCGACCGCCCGAGCGATGGGCGTCCTCACCGTCGCCATCGTCACCACCCCCTTCTCATTTGAGGGGCGCCAGCGGGCGGCCCAGGCGCGCGAGGCGATCGAGGCCCTGAAGGGCGCGGTCGACACGCTCATCGTCATCCCCAACGACCGCCTCCTGGACGCGGTGGACGCCTCGCTCCCCGTCACGGAGGCCTTCCGCGTGGCGGACGACGTCCTGCGCCAGGGCGTGCGCGGCATCTCGGACATCATCACGATCCCGGGGTTGGTCAACGTCGATTTCGCCGACGTGCGCGCAGTGATGACAGGCGCGGGGTCGTCCCTCATGGGCCAGGGCTCCGCGTCGGGCAAGGGCCGGGCCCGGGAGGCCGCCCTGGCCGCCATCTCCTCGCCCCTTCTGGACATTGGCATCGAGCGGGCGACGGGCATCGTCTGGAATGTGACGGGCCCGCCCGACATGACCCTCTTTGAGGTGAACGAGGCCGCAGAGGCGATTTACAGCCTGGTCGACCCGGAATGCAACCTCATCTTCGGGGCGGTCGTCGACCCGGACGCGACGGACGTGTCCATCACGCTCATCGCGACGGGCTTCGGCGCGGGCGGGCTGGCGGGCTCGTCCGTCGCGCCCTTCCTGGGCGAGGCGCCCGCGCCGGCGCGGCCCGCCACCGTGGGCGAGGCCTTCTCTGCCGCGGCCGCTGCCGAGGCGGCCGCGCCCGCCCCTAGCGCGTCCCTGGGCGGTATCGAGATCCCGGCCTTCCTGCGCCGGCGCCGGGCCCAGAAGTGAACGGGTGTGTGTACGTCGCTCTCAACAAACAAGCACAAACAAAAATGAGTGATGGAATGAAAGAGCGAGGTGGGTGGTTGAGACGTGTTTCTTCTCCGCTTCACTCACTCCGCGTTCCAGCTCGTGGGCGTGGCGTGATGGTGTGTGGGTGCGGGTGTGATCTGCAGGTTGGTGTGTGGTGTGCGTGTTTGAATGAAGAACAAAGGAGAGACGTGCCCTTTTCTCTCTCCCAGGCTTGTGTGAACAAATGAGAAATCTCGAAAAAAAAAAAAAAACGCTTTTCCAACCTCCTCACACGCTCGTTCCCCTTGTCCTTTGCCCGCGCACAACACGGGGGCACACCCGTGATCTCTCCACGCCTACATGTCACCCCCGCCAGCCACGGTGGAGGTGTCCACGGCGGCGGCCGGGTCGCGCAACCCCACGCCGCCCCAGCCCCTACCCCCTCCTCCAGCCAAGGCGTCGGCGCCCGTCCCGCCCCCTTCCTCCCTTCTCCACCACCACTCCCACGCCGCCTCGGGTGGAAGCGACGCCCTGCCTGCCCCCATCCTGCGCCGGGTGGTGCGGGTGGATGCGGCCGGGGTGGTGTCGCACGTGCTGGTGAGGAGGAGAGGAGGAGCAAGGGAGAGAGGGAGAGACATGGTGGGCGTAACCCCCCTCCCCTCCCCTGTTCTCATTTCTGCCGTCCTTCTTGGTCTCCCCTTCTCGCCGTCTTGCCCCCTCTTAGGTCGACCGCTACATTCTCTCTGAACAGTTGGGCCTCCCTTTCCGTGACCTGCGCGTGCTGGACCCCAAGGTGAGAGAGAGAGAGGAAATAGGAGAGAGAGCCCCTCTCGCCTCCTTGCCCTAAACCCATCCATATCCTCTTCCCTTTTTTTTTGACACTATAGACACCCTCCACCGCCGGCACGCCCGCCTCCGCCCTGCCCGCCGCCGCCGTCCTCATCCGGGAGCGCGCCCTGGGCTTTGCCATGGAGGGCGTGCGGGCGATCGTGTGCGCGGACCAGGTGCTAGTCCTGAGCGCGCCGACGGGAAGTGCAGAAGTGCTCAACAGCATTACAATTACCAAAGAGCTGCACACACACTTTCCCCCGGCCTCCCTCCTCCTGCCCACCCCCTCCAAACACCCGCACGCCGCCCTGGCGGCCTCGCCCTTTGTGCGGGACCTGTGCGCCCGCATCAAGGACGAGGAACGCAACAGTGGCGGGAGTGGTGGGAATGGGGCGGGCGGCGAGGGCGGCGGGGCGGGCGGACCAGGGGAGGCGTGCGCGGCATCCTCGACCACCCCCTCCCTCTCGTCCGCCCCGCTGCCCTACGAATTGCGCGCCACGGAGGCCGTCCTCTTAGCCGCCGTCCGCCGCCTGGACGGCGAGATCGGCACCCTGGAGGCGGAGGCCGGGCCGGATCTGGACCGCTTGGGCGGGGCGCTGGGGCGGGACGATCTGTTGCGCCTGCGCGGGCACAAGGCCGCCCTGGGCCGCCTCCTCGCCCGGGCGGCGGGCGTGCGGGGCGCCCTGGAGTCTCTCCTGGACGATGACACCGACCTGGCCAATCTGTACTTGGGTCGCCGGGCCGCCCGGGTGGCGGCCATGGCCGCCGCCACGGCGGCGGTGGAGCGGGTGGTGGAGGAGGAGGGGGAGGCGGAGGGGGCGGCCCCAAACGAGGAGGGAGGAGAGGAGGTAGGGGTCGGTGGTGCGGGGATGGGGGTGGAGGCGGACGCCGGCAGGCGGGGCAGCACAGCTGGTGGTCGGCCGCCGTCGTCACAGGCGTCGGCTGCGTCGACTGCTCCCCCCGCTGAGGCGGCGGCGGCGGCCTTATCCCAACCACCCGCCCTCCTCCCCCGCACCGACACAGGCACGGGCCGCCGCGCCACGCTCGGCACCGCCCGCGGCACGGACTGCGGCTCCGACGCCGGCACGGCCATTGCGGTCTGGGCCCGCGGCGCTGGCGGCTTCTGGTTCGGCAACGCCGCCGCACGCGAGGCCGGCGGCGGCGGTGGCGGCCCACCCCACCACCCGTCCCTGCTGGAAGAGTGCGAGGGCGCGGCCAACCTCCTCGACGCGTATGCCACGCTCGCGGGCGGCTCGCTCGCCCGTCTGGAGGCCCTGCGCGACCGGGTGGCCTCCACGGAGGCGCTGGTCCGCCTGGAGCTGGACCGGCGGCGGAACGAGCTGGTCGCCTTCAACATGGTGAGAGGAGGAGAGAGAGAGGGCAGGATGAGGCGAGCGCGACAAAACCTCAACACCCTTCTTTCCGCCTCTCTTACATTCCCTCTTGCATTCTAGTTCCTCAGCATGGTGGCCGTCTGCGTGGGCGTCATCTCCGCCATCGGGTCTGTCTTTGGCCAGAACCTTTACTTCTCCTCGCACGAGACGCCCCTGGCCGCCTGGCATGCGGCAACCTGGGGGTCGGTCGGCGTGGCTGCCGCCGGGATGACGGGCCTGCTGGCGTACGCCCGCCGCCACAACCTGCTGTTCATCCCGACGCCGGATGAGTAGTGACGTGGGAGTGATGAGAAGGATGGGGCGTGGTCCGTCATTTTCTTTCTGTAAGGTGTCACACAACCCTGCTCTGTTTTCCTTTTTTCAACCCGCTCTCCCTCACAAGCTGCTCCCCACCATCCGCGCCTCCAGGAACGCCCGCAGCGTGGCAACCCCCTCCGGCGGCAGGGCCGGCATGACATGCCCCCGCCCATGCTCCAGGACGACCGGGTTCAGGAAAGCGCCCGCCAGGCGGCGGGAGAGCGGGGCGATAGGGTCCGCCTCGCCAATCACGTGCAGGGACGGCACCGCCAGCCGCCCGCCATCCCGCCCGCCCGCTCCGCCCAGCGCCTCGCTCATGGGTGGCTTGGCGTAGACGCCGCAGTAGAGCAGGGCGAAGCGGGGCGGGTGGCGGACCCCGGCCAGGGCGGCGGCGACGGGGCCGCGCGCTGCTGGCAGACCGCTGCCTGCCTGGAGGGCCGCGAGCGCGAGGGACGCGAGGATGGTGCCCTGCGAGAAACCCAGGAGGCCGTCGTAGGGCGGGTTGGCGGACCGCAGTGCGTCCCCCAGGGCCTGGAAAGCCGTGTCCCCGCCATCGTACACCCAGCCGCCGGCGCCGGCCGCGTCCCTGCGCGCGTTCCACCATTCGAAGTAGGGACCCGACCAGGGCACGTCGGGGGGTGGGGGGCCGGTCGCCGGGTTGGGGGCGTCCAGCGTGTCAAAGTCGACGAGGTCGCCCAAGTCGCGGGGCAGGCGGGCGAGGTCAAGCTGATGTGTGTGTGGGGGAGAGAGGAGGGCGAGGGAGAGAAATGATGAGGTTGAAGGGGCGCGCGCGCCGGCAAGTTGTTTTTCATCGTCGCGGCCCGCCGCCCCATACCCGTACCTGGTCCCGCATGATGGCCCCGCTCGTGCGGAAGCCGTGTAGACACAGCACTCGCAAGCGCGGGCGGGGCGGACCCACCATCGCGCCCGGCAGGGAGGTCATTCGAAGGAGTGAGAGAAAAAAAAATTCATTTCCTTCTCTCATTTCACCGCCGCGCCCGCCGCCGGGGCCGCCGGTCACTCCCGTCCGACCCAGCACCGCCACCACCACCGCCGCCATCGCCTTCCCTACTCCCCTCCCTCTTCCGCCGGGCACCGTGGTGGTGGTGGTGGGTGTCGCCCCGCCGCCCCTCTCCTCCACGCTCCCTCGTGTCCCCTCTCCCCACCGGCGACCGACTCCGCGACCGGTGGGCACGCCGCCCGCCGCCGCCGCCTGCACCGCGCGGGTCCTGGCTGCGCTCGCGCGTGGGCGACCGGGCGGGCGAGTCGCCCCGCCGGCTCCCGCCGCCGCCCCCACGGCGGGCGGGCTCCCCCCCGCCCTTTCCACCACCACCACCACCGCCCTCCCCTGCTGCGGCCAGGGCTGCCGCCTCGCCCGCGCCCATCCCGCCCCGGGCGGCCGCCAGCGCGGCCTCCGCCGCGGCGGCTCGGGCCGCGGCGGCGGCCTCCCCTCGCCTGGCCGCGTCCAGCAGGGCCCGGCCCGCGGCGGCGGACCGTTCGAGGGCGCCCACCCGCCCGTCGCTCGCCTCAGCAGCCAGCTCCTCATTCTCCGCTTGCAGGGCTTCCACCTTGTCCGCCAAGGCCGCCACCGCCTCCACGGCCGGCCCGCCCGCCCCGCCGGCCGCGGCCGTGGCCAGGGCGGCGGTCAGGCCGGCCACCCGCTCCCGCAGGCCGGCCGCCTCGCGGGTGGAGGCTTCGGCACACGAGCGCAGCCGCTCAAACTCAGCCGCGGTGGCGGGGTCTAGTAGGAGGGTGCGGGCCTGGGCGATGTGGGGGTCGGCTGCCGACCGGGCGGTGGCTAAGGCGCGGCGCAGGGCGACGGCCTCGAGCGTCTTGGCGGCCAGGGCGGCGGCGGCGGCGGCACCCGGGTCTGGGGCGTCCGGGTGGAGAGCTTGATGAGGACCGCCCGCCGCACCGCCGCCCGTCGCTTCCAGCGCGCTCTTTGCGTCAGCCAGCTCTGCCTGGGTGCTGGCCAGGGCGGCCTCCAAGTCGGCGACGCGGGCGTCCCGGTGGCGGAGCCTGTGTGAAGTGAAATGAGGGGGGGAGGTTGAGGTATTGTGATGGGCTGGGCAAAAAAAGAGTGGAGGTCGATCGGTTTCCCTCTGCGCGTGCACACGCCGCCGCTCCCGTTTCCTCACTTTTCATTCAAATCCAGCAGCTCCGCAGCCGCCGCCCCTTCCGCGACCGCATTACGCTGGGGCGGGTAGGCGGGCGCAAAGTAGGGGGCGGCGGGGGCGGCTTGGAGCGGCTGGGCGGCCGGCGCCGCAGGCGGCAGGTGGACAGCTGCCGCCCCACCGCCGTCACCGCCTTCACCAAATGCCGTGGGCGCAGCGCCATAGATGTCCTCACCGAAGAGGTCATCCTCGTCGGCCATGGTTTTGAATGCTTGGGGAATGAGAGAGCGAGGAATGAAAGAAATGATAGACGAGGAGGCAACACAAAACGCACTTGTTCATCTCCATTCCAGCGTTCTTTGTTTTCGTGTCCGTCCCGCACACCCAACGCCCGCTCGGAACGCCAGCCAACGCCCACCTAGCCAGCACCCCATCCACCTCCTTTCCACCCATGTCCAAGCGGAAAGCGGGCGTGGTGGCGGGCGCGCCCATGAACCCCGCCCCTCCACCCGCCGGCGGCGGCTTGTTTGCCGGCGTCCTAGCCGCCCCGCCGCCTGCCGCGGCTGCCCCGGCCCTCGCCGCCCTGTTCTCGGCGGAGGCCAACGCGTACGTCCGCCCGGCTGGGGAGCGTCTAGGTGCTGCTAACAAGAAAAAGCCCAAACTCGTGCCGGTCCGCCGCGGCGACGGCGGGCCCACGCCGGCCACGCCTGACCGGGTGGCACAGGCGGCCCGCGCGGCGGCGGCCGCGGCGGCGGCCCGGGCGGCGGACGCGGCGCGCGGGGGTGGGAGGACTAGAGGCGTCCCGGGCCTGGGTGGACGGGCAGCCGATCTTTCTGAGGGTGAGGGGGAGGCGGAGGTGGAGGACGAAGCCACCGCCTCGGACGCCACCGCCTCGGCCTCGACCTCCAGCAGTGGGAGTGAGGGCGGTGAGGTGGAGGCCGACGGCGGGGAGAGCGGCAGCGGCGCCTCCTCACTCTCCTCTGATGATGAGGGGAACGACGCCGCATCGTCTGAGGACGACAGTGCGCCCGCTAAGAAGGCGGCGGCGGCGGCGCCCGCCCGCCCGCCCCTCCCGCCCCGCGACCCCCCCGCCGAGGCGGGCCGCCTCGCGCGCACGGTCTTTGTCTCCAATGTGGCCGCCTCCACCAAGCGCAAGGCCCTCGCGGCCACGTTCTCGGCCTACGGCCCCGTCGAAGCCGTCCGCCTGCGTTCGGTGGCTCTGTCTGACAAGGGCAAGGCCGCCGCGGATCGGCGGGTGGCGGTGCTGATGGCGGGCGGGCGGAAGGGAGGGGCGGCCAGCGCGGCGGGCGCGGCTGCCCAGGGCAAGAACGCTGACGAGAACACTGCGGCGGCCGGCGGCGCGCACGCCTACGTCGTCTTCACGTCCCCATCCTCCGCCAAAGCCGCCCTGGCCCACAACATGCGCACCATTGGCGGCCTCCACGTGCGCGTGGACATGGCGGCCCCGCCCCGGCGGTCGGCGGCGGATGCGTGGGCCGGGAAGGTGGGGGGTGACAGTGGGGGGGCGACCACCCCCTCCTCACCACGCCCCGCCTTTGACAAGGCCCGGTCCGTCTTCGTTGGCAACCTCCCGCCCGGTATCGCGGACGAGGCCCTCATCACCGCCTTTGGCGGCCCGCACGTGGCGGGCGAGGACGATGGCGGGTGCGTGACCGCGGTGCGGTGCGTGCGTGACGCGCGCACGGGGGAGGGGCGGGGCGTCGCCTTTGTGGAGCTCACGGACAGGGGTGCCGCCGCGGCCGCCCTGGCCCGGGATGGCACGCTCCTGGGCGGGCGCCCCCTGCGCGTGACGCGGGTCAAGGACGCGGCGGCCGTGGAGGCCGCCAAAAAGGCGCGCGCGCGGCGGGAGGCGCCACTGGCGGCGGCCGGGAGAGGGGGAGGCGGGCGGGAAGGGGGTGGCGGGCGGGGCACAGGGGGCGGCCGTGGTGGGCGTGGCGGCTTCGGCCGCGGGGGCTTCACCGGCGGCCGGGGCGGGCCCACCCCTCCCCCCGCCTCCTTCCAGGGCGTGCGCACCAAGGGCCGGGGCGGCAAGGTGTCGGGCGGGGCAGCGTCTGCGCCCCGGGCTGTGCGTGGTGGGCGCGGCGCCGGCCGCGCCGGCGGGCGGAGTGGGGGCCTTGGTGGGCACGATGGAGGGCAGGGTCGCGGTCGCTCGCCCGCTGCCGGCCCCCGTGAGGGCAAGCGCCCGTCCGTCGCGGCGCGCAAAGAGGGAGCTGGGAAGTGAGTGAACGAGAGGGGTGAGAGCGGGACCCAGTCATCATAGTACGTTCACTTTTCCACCATCACTTCCCGAGCACCCCCCAAAACCCACCCGTCCACCCCAACCCACCCCGTCCACCCACCCACCCACCCACCCTCATGGCCGGCGGCCACCCCCACTTCACCGGCAACGCCGACTTCGACCTATTCCAATCCTGGTTTGAGGAGATGATCCCCCGGCCAGAGCCCTGGGAGTCGGTGGAGGACCCTGGCTTCCGGTTTCCCGGTGCCGCCGGCGGCGGCGGCTATCGGGGTAGCTTACCCCGATACGGCCAGATCAGCGGCGTTTCGATGACCCTCATGTAGCGATTTTTGGCGATTTTTGGGCGATGGCAACGTCCGTAGGAAACGTTCCTCAACTGATGCGCCTCAGCAGCGGCCGTGGTGAGGATCGCACAGTCCTCTATCACGCGTACGCCAACCACGGGTGTGTCAACCCACAACATTTTCGTGTCGGCACCGTCGTCACCAGCAATTAAGTGGAGCATTGTCATCCCTTTCTGCGCGACGTGGTGACAGCAGAAGATTTAATGAGTTTCGTCGAGGATAACTGCAGGGAGTCCCACCGCTCGCAGCGGGAGGACGACCCGCAACCACCACCGTGCTGGACGAACGTGTACAGCCATGATCTCGACCTTTTGGCCTGGTCCTGAAACCAAGGGTGGCGTAGAGGTGGTGGAGAGAGTGTGTGTCATTTTGTCGTCGCAGGGCGCGCAGAAAAAAGGGAGAAGGTGAGAAGAAAATGAAAATGAACCGAAGGTATACGACCCATTCATAAAACACTTTTTTCATCACGCGCGCGCCTTGATGTCCTGCCCGTTCCGGGCCGCTTTCGGACGGGATGCACCTCCCGTTCCTGCTGTCCCCATTGCCCCACTCAGCGCCTGCCCGTTTAGCGGCGCCCGGGCGGCGGCAGGAGGCGGCGGAAACGGCACACCAGCTGCTGCGTCGAGCATTGGTGCGAGCGTGCCTGCCGCGCCTCCTACTGCCACCTGCCCCCTTGGCTTCGGGTCGGGTAAAGCCAAGCCTAGCTTGACCGGCCTGGACTGTCCGAAGTAAGTTTTTGAGAGGGGCCGTGAGCAGATGTGTTCTGGAGACAGCAGCAACCCGGCCCCTCCGGACCCGCCTTATTCTTTCTTTCTTTCCCAACCCACACCCCCTCCTTTTTGCTCAGGTGCCGCGCCCTCCTCCACAACCCCGTCACCCTGGCTTGTATCCACACCTTCTGTGCTGCCTGCTTGCCTTCTACTGCCCAGGACTGCCTGGTGTGCGGGGCGGACGTGAGCGAGAGGAGGGAAGATGAGAGGAAGAGGGAAAGGGTGCAGGGCCGACTGGGGGGCGAGGCGGCGGCCGCCGCTGCCGCCGCTGGCGACCCTGCATCTGCTGCGTCCGCGACCGCTGGTGTCTGGCTGGCGGCAGGCCTGGCGTCTGTGAAGGGAGGCAACACGGAGGCCGGGCTGGCGCGGCTGGGCGTGGCGGGGGCGACACTCGAGCGCGCCCTCGCCTCTGCTTCCGCCTCGCCCTTGCCCGCGCCCTCCACCACCGCGGCGACTGCCCTACTGGCCGCGGTCAAGGGGTCCCAGGGTGACTGCTGGCGGGCGACCGGGGATGTGGCGGCAGCGGCGGGCGCGTACGGGGACGCCGTGGCCGTGCTGGAAGGACAACTGGGCGGAGACAGCAGTGGCGCTGGTGGTGGTGGGGGAGCGCCCGGTCGCGCCTCTCTCTCGCTCGACCTCGTCCACGCCCTGGCCGTCACCCTCTCCAAGCTGGGCGACCTGGAGTATGGGCGGGCGGGCCCGGGTGCCGCGGCCAGGCTGTACGCGCGCGCGCTGGTCGCCCGGCTGCGGGCGGGCGGGGAGGGCGTGCCCCGGTGGGCGGGGGAGGTGGCTGACGAGGCGGCGGAGACGCGCACCTCGGCCTCTCCGCCCGACCCGCCCACCGCCGCAACCCTGCGTGTCGATGCCGCCCTGTCCGCCGCCAAGGTCGGGGATGCGCTGGCCGCGGCGGGCGCGGCGGGCGGCGCGGCGGAAGCGACCAGCCTGGCACGCGCCCTGGCGGGGAGGGCGCAGCAGGATGAGGCGGCGGGCGTGCTGGACGCCGGCGCGGCGGCCCGCCTGGGCCGCCTGCGCGCATTTTTAGAGGGGTAGCGTGCGGGCGGGGTGGGAAGTGAGAAAGAGAAAGAGAGAGAGAGGAGGGGAAACACAAATAGAAACCTCTCTCAACCCTCGCGCACTTTTTCTCCATCCACACTCTCATTTCTCATTTTTCGTTCTTTCTCTCTAGTGCTGCACGAGCGGGTTGTTTGTCAGCACGCCCGACGACGCCCAGGAGTCGCCCTGCGGGAGGGCCACACTCCCGTCCGCTGCCCCACCCGCCGCTGCCGCCGCGCTCCCTCCCTTGTGCGCCTGCTGGGCGGCCGCGACCCGGCCGCCCAGGGCGCGCAAAATGAACTGGCGCGCGCACAGGCGGCGGACGGCCCGGAGGTAGGCCTCCGCCCCCACCCCGCCCGCGCTCAACGCCCGGTCCAGCGCGTAGAGCGCGTCCTCGATCGCCATGTCCTCCGCCTGGCCGGCCAGGGCTTGCCGGGACAGGGCGTCCGCGGGCTCGACGGCGGTGTCCGGGTCGATGGGCGGGCCCCCGCCCACCCCGGGCGATTTTGGCTCGTTCGAGGCCAGCCACGCGTCCAAGGCGGCGGCCTGGCCGCGGAGGGCGCCCACCCGCTCCTCCAGCGCGCCCTTCTCAGCTACTAGTGCCGCCCTCCCGGCTTCCAACTGGGCCGCGCGTTCGGCCAGCTGCGCCCGGCGGCGGCCGTCGACGGTGGTGGACGCGGCATCGGCGGCCGCAGCCGCGGCCAGCGCGCCGCGCAGGCGGGCGGCCAGCCCAGCCATCGCGGCGGCCCGCCAGGCGGCATCCAGGTCGACCACATCGGCGCCGCCGCCGCCAGTGGAGGGGCGGGCGGTCGAGGTGGGCAGGGGGTGGGCGACGGGGCCGCCGCTGGAGGAGGAGGGCTGGGCAGTGCCGCCACCGCTCCCACTCCCGCCGCCGCCACCGAGCGCCGCGGCCATCGCCGCCAGGGCTCCCCCCCAGATCCCGCCACCTCCGCTCGGCCGGGATGGCGAGGAATGAATGGGATTGCTGGCCTGGAAGACGCCACCTCCACCGTCGGCGGCGGGGCGGGAAGGGGATGGGATGGGAGCGGCGGGCGTCGCTGTGGCCGTCCCGCCACCCGCTCCACTTCCGCTCTCATTCCAGCCCGGCGGCTTAGCAAACAGGGGCGGCTCACTCCCAAACTGGATGGACGCGTCATGGCACAGGTCGACCAGGTTGGAGGTGCCCCCGCTGGCCCCACCGGAACCGCCGCCGCACCAGGCGGAAATGTAGGAGGAGCTGACCAGGCCCGCCCCATCCACAAAGGTGTGCCGCGGCTTGACGACCATGTCCGGCGTGGGCGTCACGTACAGGAGCGGGGCGGCCCGGGGGTAGGTTTCGGGGACCCACAGGGTGATGGGGATGTTGTACTTGGTGCCCTATGGATGGGGAAAAAAAAAAAAAAAGAGGAGAGAGACGTGAGACGAGGCGAGGTTGAAAAAAAAATCTGGAGAGCTCCGCCATCCCCTGTTCCCCTTTGTTCTCAAACCCCACGCGCGCACCAGGTAGTACATGGGCAGTGTCCCCTCCGCGCACAGCAGTTGCTGGGCCTTGCCGTTGGGGTAGGTGTATTCATCCACTTTGAGGACGAGGGTCGGGAATTCCTGACGGAGGAATGAGTGATGGGAGGGGAATGGGGGAGCGGAGGTGGGGGTTGAGAAGGCATTGAGATCGAGCGACTTGCGTGCCCTTTTGCTTCTCCTTTCCGGCGCGGCGCGCCGACGGGAACGCCTGCACACCCTCGCACCAGCCACACGCGCCCAACCCCCTTCCTCACCTGCACCAGGTCCAGCAGGTGCTGGCGCACGCCCCACTTTGACTCCCCCCGGTAAGGCAGCGTGCCCCGGCCCCGGGCCGACAGGACAGTGTCGATCCAGTCGGCGGGGGTGGACATGAGGGCGCGTTCGTGTGATGTGTGTGTGTGTGTGTGTGTGTGCTGTGTGTGCGGTCGGGTGGCGTGCGTGAATCCTTCCGGGAGGCGGCGGCGAGAGCGCGCACGCCAGGAGAAACAAACGACAATGATTTGATGAGAGAGCACTTCTTCATGCTCACTTTTTTCTAAAACTCTCCTCTCCAGCGCCCACAACACGCGGCGCTACGCATTGGGTGTGGTCCCTCAGACATGGACCATCGGGACGCCCAGGTCCTCCGCCCACTCGGGGTGGAGGCGTGGGCAGCCCGTCTCTCCGTCCTGGCCGCGCACCTGGGGCCGCCGCCGCCCCCCACACCTGTCCTCCCCCACCCCTCCCCGACCTCCGCCCCATCTGAAGCCGCCCTGGCCGCGGCCGCCGCCGGCATCGCCCTCCACCCCGACGTGGCCGCGGCCCTGCGAAACGGCACGCCCGTCGTCGCCCTGGAATCCACCATCGTCGCCCACGGCATGCCGTGGCCGGCCAACCTGGAGACAGCGCTGGCGGTGGAGGGCGTGGTGCGGGCGGGGGGGTGCGTGCCGGCCACGGTTGCCGTCCTGGGCGGCGTGCCCACGGTCGGCCTGACCCGGGCCCAACTGGAAGGCATCGCGCGGGGTGGGACGCGCGTCAAGAAGGTGTCCGCCCGCGACTTGGGTGCCGCCATGGCTGCCGGGCTGGACGGGGCGACGACGGTCGCCGCGACGGCCTTGCTGGCCGCACGGGCGGGCGTGCGCGTGTTTGTGACGGGCGGCCTGGGCGGCGTGCACAGGGGCGGCGAGAAGTCGATGGACGTGTCGGCCGACCTGGACGTCCTGGCGCGCACGCCCCTGGCCGTCGTGTGCGCGGGCGCCAAGAGCGTGCTGGACATCCCCCGGACCCTGGAGGCCCTGGAGACGCGTGGCGTGCCGGTCGTGGCGGTTGGGCAGGCCACCGTGCCCGCCTTCTTCTCGCGCTGCTCCGGCTGTGCCGCGCCCGCCCGGGTGGACAGCCCGGCCGAGGCCGCGGCGCTGGTGGCCGCGCACCTGCGGCTGGGCCTGGGAGGAGGGGGCGTGGTCCTGGCCGTGCCGTGCCCGCCGGGGCATGAGGCGGCGGCCGCCGCGGCAGAGGCGGCGACGGCGGCGGCGGTCGCGGCCGCCGAGGCCGCCGGCGCGACAGGCGCGGCCGCCACGCCCTTCATCCTCGCCGCCCTGAGCGAGGCCACGGGCGGCCAGTCCTTGGCGGCCAACATCGCGCTGATAAAAAATAATGCGGCGTTTGGGAGCGCGTTGGCGGTGGCGCTGGGCAAGAGAGGGTAGCACAGGGGCGTGCAAAAAAATACCACAACCCAGCCTCCTCCGTTTCTTTGGCCTCCACTCTGCACATCACAAGAACGCACGCGGTGCCGGGCGTGCGAGCAGAGCAAAAAGGTGAATAATGCGACGATGGCACACGCACACAAAGGCACACTCGCCTGTCCTTTCACGGGAACTCTGCGAACAACGCTCCTTTTTTTTTTTAATCGCCCGTAAACAATTCCATCCTGCCCCCCGAGAAGCCCGTCCCCTCGCATATCACGCACGCCCCTGTGCCCCGACCCATGCAGCTGAAGCACATCCCGCCCGGCATCAGGAACGTCGTCACATCCACCCGCCCGTTGAACTGGCGGGCCTCCTCCAACACGATCCCCCGGGGCGGGACGAAGCCATCCGGGTTGACGCACGTGCCGCCACACCCCTTGCAGACGTGCGATCCCAGACCCCCGCAGGCCGGGCAGGTGGACTCGGGCGGGAAGAGCGGGCCCGTGCCCGCCAGGTAAGCCGACTTGCGAGCCAGGAACGCTTTCTGGGAGGGCGAGAACGCGGGGGCCGCCGCCGTGGTGGTGGTGGGGGCGGGCTGGTCGGGGAAGGCGATGACGGCCGGGAAGGTCAGGGTGGCCGGGGCCGGGTCCGCGAGAGGGGCGGAGCGCGCGGGGACTTCCTCGGCGGGGGCGGGCTGGGGCGTCGCCCCGGGTGGGGTGGGGGTCGCAGCGCGGAGGCGGTGGGCGGGGCGGGCAGCCGGGTGCCCGCTGCAGGTGCGGGCCGCCTGTGTGTGTGAGTGTTGCACCGTGTGAGTGGGCTGGATGTGCGCGTCCACCGCCGCTGCGGCCGGCCCGCGCGCGCGCCGCGCCGTCTAGGCACGGCGCGCGTGGGGCAGGCAGGTCGCGGGGCGGGTCGGTTGGAGTTTTCGGGCCAGCAAAAAAAACCTCGCACGAGTCTTCCCTTGCGCGTGCCAAGAACAAAAACACTCTCTCTGCCCGCCGCCTTTCAAATCTGTTTGCACGACGGGTAAGCGCGGATGACTGAGCTCACGCAGGGAATAAAAAATCGACGCACCTGAGACCGCATGGCGTAACTTGTAGCGTCCTCCCCCCCCAGAAAAGGAGAAGCCGAAAAGAGACAATGTAGACATCGACAAAAAGCGAGCACGATTTTTTCACCTATTTCTTCATTCTTTATTGTTCTCCGTGCGCGGGGGTCAAGGGGGACGCGCACCGCCGTGCACCCCACCTCCGCTCGGCGGTGAGCCCCATACGACGCTGCTGTACTCAGCTAAAAATGGAGCCCTCCACCTCCCTCCCACCGCCTTCCTCCCGCCCCTACCCCACCCCCCCCGCGCTCACCCGAGAGCGCCGCCTTTCCATCGTCCTGCGCCAGCCCGGGGATGACGACCCGGGCGCGGGGCACACGGGCGGTGTCGGGGCGCTCCTCCTAGTGGCCGGCACCGGGGGCGGCCCCACCCCGCCCGCCCTGTTCTCCGGTAGCCGGGACGCGAGCGTGCGAGGCTGGGCGACCTCGGGCGAGGCCGCATCGGCGCTTTCCGTCGCGCCCGCGTCCTGCTGGCGCGGCCATGCGGCCTGGGTCAATGCCCTGGCGTGCCCTGGGGGCGGGGTAGTCGCGTCCGGCTCGTCCGACCGGACCATCAAGCTGTGGCGGAGGCGCGAGGACGGAGGAGGAGAAGGAGGAGGGGCAGAAGGCACCGGCACCGGCACCTCGGCCTCAACCTCCTCATCCGGTCTCCTGGCCACGCTCGCGGCCCACGGCGACTACGTGACCTGCCTGGCCGCCTCACCCGCCGGCGCACCGGGGCGCCTCGCCTCCGCGGGCCTGGGCGCCCAGGTCCTGGTCTGGGATGTCGGGGCGGCGGTGGTGGCCGGCGCGGTGGAGGTCGGCGGGGGGGATGGGGGTGGCAGCGGGTTGCACCGCCCGCCCCCCCCCTCTGCTCCCTGGGCGCCGCCCGCCCTCGAGGCCGCCGCCGCCCGGGAGTCCGTGTACGCCCTCGCCATGGACGGGACTGGCACCCTCATAGCCGCGGGCGGCCCGTCGGGCGCCCTGCGCCTGGCGGACGCGCGCACGGGCGCGCCCGCGGCCGCGCTCCGCGGCCACGCGCCCGGCGCGGTCGTCCGGGCGGTCGCCCTCTCCCCCGACGGCCGGCGCGCCCTCTCCGGCGCCTCCGACCGGGCCGTCCGCCTGTGGGATGTGGGCACCCGCCGCTGCATTGCCGTCCTGGCCGTTCACACCGACTCGGTCTGGGCGGTGGCCGTGGAGGAGGAGAGGCGGGCGGGCGGCGAGGGAGGGAGGGCGGGGAGCGGCGCCCCGCCCTCCGACCCGGCCCTCCCCTGGGGCGAGCGCTTCCTGTCTGGCGGCCGGGACGGGCGGGCCTACCGCACGGACGCCCGGGCCCGGTCGGCCGTGCTGGTGTGCGAGGGGGCGGAACCTGTCACCGCGCTGGCCCTGGACGCGGGGGCGGGCGTGGTGTGGGTTGGGCGGGAGCGGGCGGGTGGGGTGGAAGGGTGGGCCGTGCCGGCGGTCCCGCCCGCTGCCTCCCAACACCCCGCCCGCGGCGGCGAGGGCGTGTGCGTGGCCTCGCCCACCGCCGCGGCGGCCGCGGCGGCCGTGGCTGCCGGGGGCGGCCGCCCGGCCTGCCTGCCCCCGGGCGGGGCGTTCCCCGTATCGGCGTCACCCCTGGTGCGCGCGCGGCAGGCGTTCTCGGGGGAGGGCGGGGGCGGGGGCGGGGGGCCGGGCTCGGCCCCCCCGCCCCCCGGGTCCGCGCCGCTGCCGGCCTCCCCCCCCCCCCGAGCCCGCGCCGCCGGCGCCCCGGCTCCACCCATCACGGCCGCCACCGTCCTGCCTGACCGCCGCCACGTCCTCACCCAGTCCCTGGACGGGCGCGTGGAGGAGTGGGACGTGGCGGCGGGGCGCGTGGTGGCGGTGCGGGCGCCGGCCGGGGCGCCGCCCGCCGCCCTGGCGGCCGCCGCACGCGGCCGGTGGACGCCCGCGGCCGTGCCGCCCTGGTTCACCGCGGACGCCTCCTCCGGGCGCCTGGCCCTGGTGCTGGCCCCCCCCACCTGCTTCACGTGCGAGGTGTACGCGGGCGACCTGGGGGCGTGGGCGCGGGCGACCGCACCGGACGACCTGAAAGTGAATGCGGGGCAGGAGCTGTTGCGGGCCGCTCTAAGCGCGTGGGTGGCGGGGCGGGCGCTGGCGCACGAGCACGAGCACGACCACGCCCGCGGGGGGGAAGGCAGCCATCACGGCAGCGGTGGCGGGGAGGGCGCGCCCATGGGTGACGGCACGCCGCCCCCTCCGCCCGCGCCCCTCTACTTTCGCCTGGCGGGCGCGGTCGTCGTCGTCGGCGGCGGCGGCGGCGGCGTCGGCGGCGGCGGCGGCGAGGGAGGGGAGGAGGAGGAGGAAACGCGGGCGGCGCCTGGGCCGGGCGGGGCGGGCGGCCTGGTCGCCACCCCTCCACCCCTCCCGCCCGCCCTCCTCATCGGCGAGGGCGGCGACCCGGCCGGCCTGCCCTGGGTCGCCCCCATCTCCACCCTGACCGGCGCCGAGCCCTCCCCCTCCCTCATCCCGGCCTGGGCGGTGGATGCGGTCCTGCGCGGCCGCCTGGCCGGCGAGCGAGGGGGCGGCGGAGGCGGCGCCTCCCAGAGGGACGCGGCCAAAGTCGCCTTTACGCTCCGCCCGGCGCCCGGGTCGGGGCTGCCGGCCCTCACCCCCGTCCGCCTGTCCGCGCCGCGGGTGCTCCCCCTGCGCAAGGTGGCCGCGTACGCGGCTTCCAAGCTGGGCGAGGCGGGCATGGAGGTGGCCCCGCTGGCGTCCTTTTGGGAGGAGGGCGCGCAGGCGGCCGCCGACGCAGCGCTCGAGGGGGAGACGGCGGCCGCCCTGGCCGCCGGCGCCCCGCCGCCCGCCCGCCTGGAGCTGACCATCAACGGCCTGGCCGCCCCGCACGACCTGTCCCTGGCCGCCGCGGCGGCCCACCTGTGGCGGCGGGGGGAGGACCTCCCGCTCACCTACTGCCTGGTGGTGGGCGGGGTGGGGCGGGCCGCCCGCCCCGTGCTGCGTCCGCCTAATGAGTGACTTTCATTCTGTTAGATTTGTGAGAGCACAGACGCATGTTTTTTTCTCTACAGCACACACACAAACACACACACGCACACACTCAGGCGGGGCGGGGACGGTAGCACACTCACGCACGGGAGGCAGAGAGCAGGCGCGGGGGAGAAAGAGGAAAGCGCGCTCCACCTCAAGCTACCACTACCGCCGTCGTGGCCCGCCGGGCACCACCGCCCTTGCCCTCCCTGCACGCCCGGCGGCGGCCTAGGGCGGGCAGGGCGGACGGCAGCGGCAGGAGCAGGCGGCGCCGCGGCCTCTGCCTCCTCGCCTCTGTCTCCTCGGCCGCCGCGCGCGCGGCCAGCCGCGCCCGCTCCAGCCGGGCCCCGGCCAGCTGGCCCGCCACCGACCCGGCGATCGTCAGCACGAGCGCCCACCGGGGCATGGCGGTCGCCTGGCGCAGGGCCGCCACGAAGGGCACGGTGGCGTGGACGGCCAGGAACCAGCCGGGCGAGAACTTGTCGAGGTGTACCCGCCATGCCCCAAACGGCGCGGCCGCGGCCGCGCCGACCGCCGTGACGGCCAGGCCCCGGGTCAGCAGGGGGCGGGGGCGCAGGGACCGCACCGCGGGCACGCGGGCGACGGCGGCCCGCAGGGCCAGGATGGCGGGCGGGCAGGCCAGGCCGCCCCCGTTGGCGGCCAGGGGCAGCAAGGCCCCGAGCACGGGCAGGGTGCGCAGGGGGCAGCCGCCGCCGCCGCTGCCGCCGCCGCCCGTGGAGGCGGCCGGCGCCGGTGGGGCAGGGCCGGTCGTGGTGGCGGCGTGGGGTTTGGGCGGGCCTGCCCGGGGCGCCCGGGGCGGGCGCGGGGGCGGGGCGGCGGGGGAGGGGCCACCCGGCCGGGTCGCCCGAGCCACAGCTGGCCGGCCGCCACTGCTGCCACTGCCGCCCGGGCCCGCCCCCGGCCGCGGCTTCGGAGGGTCGCCCTGCGCCGCCTGCTTTTTGGCCTGCTCGAGGCGGCGGCGGCGCCGGAAGAAGTCGGCGGGGTCGGGCTGTGCGTTGTGTGTAAAAAGGGCGAAGAGGAGTGAGTGGTGAGGGTGGTCGGAGGGTGGTTTGGTGGACGGCGCGCACGAGAGAGAGAAGCCGCGCGCTCGCTCTTCTCCCCCCCCTCCTCATCTCATCCGCGCGCGCCCCGCCGCCGCGTTCACCCGCTCAACCCCCTCCCAGGGCCTTGCCCTCGACTCACCAGTCCACCCAGGAAGGGCAGGGAGATGGAGGCAAAGGGCGCCGCGCTGAGGGGCGGCCCACGCCACACGGGAATAAGGGCGCCATTCCTCTCGTCACCGCGCGCCGCTGTTCCCGTCTCCGGGCACTCCGCCGGGCGGGTGCTGGCGGCGCTGGCGCCCACCTCAGTCACATGCACGTGCGCAGGGCACACCCTAGCACGCCCTGACGCGGCCGCGGTCATCGTGAACTCGCGGACAGGGGCGGGCGCAGGCGCGCCGTCCGCACCGGCCGCCGCGGCAGCTGCCTGTGCGGCCGCAGCGAATGGGCAGCCGCCGCCGGCGCGCCCCACCAGCGGCACGATCGCGCCCTCCCCCAAGTGGAAGTCCCGGTACGTCGCAACAAAAGCCGCGCCCGTCCCGGGCTCGCCCGCCACGGGCGGGCGCGTGGCAGCTGAAGACGCGGGGCGGGCCGGGTCTGCCGCAATGCGGCGTGCATATTCGACGCCCTCCTTGGCAGCGACCGCGTGCAGGAAGGGGCAGGCCCGGACGGCGTGGTCCAGGGCGGTGGCCGTGCAGGCAGGAGGGGGGGAGGTGGCGCGCGTCATAATTTGGCGGGCGGCACACACACGCACACACACACACACAAGTGCGTCGAATCGGAAGAGTGACGGGCAGGCTTGACTCGGTCGGCCATTGCTCTCTTTCCGTCTCTGCCACTTTCTGCCCCACAACCATGCCCTCCCCCTGGGAGCCCGCCCTCCTGCTCCTCCTGTACGTCTTCCTGGATCTGGCCATCGCTCTGGGCGTCCAGGTGCCGGCAGCCCGGGCGGCGGCGCACGCGGCCCGCGCCCGGCGCGCGGCGGCCGTCGCCCGCGCCGACGCAAAGGCCGCCTCCTCGCCCGCCACCTTTGCTGCGTCCGCCAAGCTGGAGCGCCAGGCCCTGGCGTACGAGCGGGAGGCAGACCGGGCGGAGCGGGAGGCGGGCGCCGCGCGCGCGCACCCGCGCCTGAGGAGCGCGGCCACCCTGAAGGCGGTGGCCAGCCTGGCCCTAGCATGGAGGTGGTGGGGCGGCCCAGTCGTCGCCCTCGGCCCGGGGGCGCCCTGGCCGCTCGGGTGGTGGGCGGCCCAGCCGCATGGGCGGGCCAAGGGCGCGCTCTTTGGTGGGGTGGGCGGCGTGGCGGCCCTGCCGTGGGCGGCCGTGTGTAGCCGGGCGTCGGCAGCGGCCGCGCGCGCGCTGTTGGTGGCCGGGGCTGGTGGGCGGAGGTAGAAGGGGATTGAAAATAAGAGGAAGGAGAAATTGTCACAAGTTGCGTCGACAGGATAAGCGGACACTCCGGCTCATGCGCGCCCCAGGCCCCCTGGCGCGAAAGGGGTGCGCGGGCGTGGCAGGGGCAACGCGAAAAACAAGGAATGCTGTGTGTCTCTTCTTTTCTCTCGTCACCTCCTCCCCACCGCGTCCGCCGCCGCCACCCCGCTCCGCACCGCCGCCGCCAGGCCCGCACCGTCCCCGGCGTGGAAGAGGTCTCCGCACACCGCGAGGCCAGGGGCGCCTGGGTCGGTGGCGCAGCGCGGGAAATGGCGGGGCGACGGCGGCGCGCCCTCTCCAGCCCACACCCCGGTCTCCAGCCCGGCCCCCCACCGCTGGGCTCGCAGGGCGAGCGGCGGGGGCGGGCGGGGGGCGCCGGGCCCTGCCGCCGCGACCAGCGCCTCCTCCGCGGCCGCCCACAGCTGTTCCGCCGCCGCGGCGAGCACGTCCGGTGGCGGCCGCCCGCCGGCCAGCGGGGCGGACGCGAGCAGTCGGATGGCCGCTGCCTCGCTGGAGACCGCCACCCACGCCTCTGCCTCCTCCCCCCCGCCTGCTGCCGGGCGCCGCCCGGGCTTGGCTGAATCGCGCACCAGGACCGCAACGGATGCGGACCCCTCCACATCCGCGGCATCAAAGGGCGCGCGCGCGCCAGGCGCCGGCAGGAGGGCGCAGACGGAGAAGAGAGGGGTGCGGGCACTGGCCGCCCCGACGCGGGCGAGCAAGCCCGCCGCGGCCGAGGCGGCGGGCGTGCCCCCGCTCACGGCCACCCGCCCAGGGGCGGAGGGCCGGCCGACGGAGGCGTCCGCCAGGATGACGCCGTCGAAGAAGGAGGAAGGAGGCGCAGCAGCAGCACCACCACCAGCGCTCCCTCCCTCCCCTTTTTCCTCGCCTGCCACCGTCACCCCCCACCGCCCGTCCGGCCGGGCCTCCACCCCGCTCACCCGCGCGCCCCACCGGGGGCTAATGCGGGGGTGGGTGGCCAGGCCGATGGCCAGCCCGTCCGCGTGCGGGGTGCCCACCCACAGGGTGGCGGGGGTGGGGGCGACGAGGCCAAAAAAGGAGGGAGCGGTGGTTGAGGCGCCGCCGCCGCCTGGAGAGAAACCACCCGCTGCCCCGCCTTGCCCCACCGTCACCCGCCCGAAACGGCCGCCCACCCAGGGCGCGGCATGGCCTGAGGTCGCCAGGCTGGTCAGCAAGGCGGTCAGGTCGGCGCACGCCCCGTCGTCCCTCAGGAACTGGGCGCCGTGGTCGGCCCGGCCGGGGATGGTCCGGCTCACGGGCCGGGCGCTCGCCCGCCCGCCCGGCCCGCCCTCCGCCTGGTCAAACAAGGTGACGTGCGCGCCCAGGGTGGCCAGGCGCCGGGCGGCGGCGGTGCCGGCGGCGCCGGCGCCGACGACGGCGACGCGCATGGTGGTGGAGGGCGGCGGAGGCGGGGCGCTCATGCGCCGGCGCGAAAAAAAGGGAGAGGGAGTGCGACGGCGAGGGCAAAAGAGAGTCCACACCAGCTCTCCACGAAAACAAACACCCGAAAGGGATGGCCTCTCCCCTCGCCGTGCCGCCCCTCCTGGCCCGGCCGACGAGGCACGGGGTGGCTCCAACACCACCCCCTCTGGCCGCGTGTGGGCCGCGGGCTGGTGGCGGCGGACCGTCCACCAGCCGGAGCGGAATGGGCGGCGCCGGCGGCGGTGGCGGCCGCGCCTGCCCGGCCGTGCCCGCCTCGACCCCTGCGACCTCTCATTCTCACTCCCGCCTGGCCGCCAAGCCCTTCATGCGCTTCGTCGGCCTGGTCCCCGTCCGGCCAGCCAGGAGGGGGCCTCACTCTCCTGCCGCGTCCCAGCAGGAAGGCACCAGCCCCGCCCTCCTGGCCGGGTGCGGCGCCGCCGCGGCCCCTCCTGCCTCCCTCCAACCCCCTCAGCTCACCCGGTCAGACGCGGCTTTCGCAGCGGACGGCCTGGAGTTTGTGTGGGGGCCGGGCGGCCTGGACTTGGGCGACCTGAACGACCTGTTTGAGAAGGTGGGCTTCCCCCGGCGGGACCCGGCGCGCCTGGCGGCCGCGCTGTCCCACTCCCACTCCGTGCTGTGGGTGCGGTGCACAAAGGGCACGCGCTGGGCGCGCGCGGGCCAGCTCCTCGGCTTCTCCCGCACCACCTCCGACGGCGCCCTGGCCGCCACGGTCTGGGACGTCGCCGTCTCACCCGCCTGGCAGCGCGGCGGGCTGGGGCGGGCCCTGGTGGAGCGGCTGACCGCCAGGGTGGTGGGCGCGGATGGCATGCCAGCTGTCACGCTGTACGCTGAGCCGGGCGTGGTGGGCTGGTACGAACGGTGCGGCTTCGCGGCGGACCCGGGCGGGGCGAAGGGGATGGCCTTCCAGCGGACGAGCGAGGCGGGGAAGGCGCTGGTGGAGCGGGCGTTGAAGAGGAGCGCTGGTGGTGGGGCGCCAGCGGCGTGACACAGAAGAGAGAAGGGGATTGGAAATTCGTTGTTTTTGTTTGCATCAATCACCATCCACATTTTCAACCTCCGCCTCCGCCGCCCGGGAAACCTCGCCGCCCCCACGCCTCAAATGCCTCCAGTTCGGCCGGGTTAACCCCCGGCCTGGCCGCAGCCGCAGCCGCCTCGAAATGGCTCAGCCCCACCTCGGCCGCCCCCTCCCGCGCCGCCGCGAGCGCAGCTTCCCGGGCGACGCCCGCCACCTCGGCGCCCGTCAAGCCTTCCGCCAGCCAGGCCGCGCCGACCACCCCCAGGTCCACCCCGCCCGCCAGGGGCATGCCCCGCGTGTGCACGCGCAGGGCGGCGGCCCGCCCGTCCGCGTCGGGCGGCGGGACGTACACGTGGGCGTCCAGGCGGCCCGGGCGGAGGAGAGCCGCGTCGAGGGCGTGCGGCCGGTTGGTGGCCGCCAGGACGAGCAGCCCGGGCGTCGCCTCCAGGCCGTCCAGCTCTGCCAGCAGGGCGGCCAGCATCCGGTCGCCCGGGTCGCCCGCGCCGCCTGCAGACCGCTTGCCGCCAAGGGCGTCGACCTCGTCCAAGAAAACGACGGCCGGGCAGGCGGCCCGGGCGGCCGCAAAGGCGGCCCGCAGGGTTGCTTCGCCTTCCCCGAGGTACGCCGAGAAGAGGGCGGCACCCGACAGGGCGTGCAGGGGGGCGCCCGCCGCCGTCGCGGCCGCCCGGGCGAGCGTGGTCTTGGAGCACCCGGGCGGGCCGTACAGGAGGACCCCGCACGGCGGGCGCAGGCCCAGGCGGGCAAAGGCCGGCGCGCGGGTTAGAGGCCAGGCGACAAGGGAGGTGAGGCGCGCCTTGACCTCCTCCAGGCCGCCCACGTCGGTCCAGGCGGCGGGCGGGAGTTCCAGGGGGCGCAAGCCCCGCGTCGCACTGGCGCCGACGGTGACCAGGGCGGCCTCAAAGTCGGCGGCGCACACGGGGCGTGGCGGGGTGGAGGGGGTCGAGGCCGAGGTTGTTTTTGCCTCTTCTTCGCATTCTGCTCTAGCTGCGTCTGTCAGCGCCCCGCGGGCCGCCTCCCGGGCGACCGCCGCCAGGTCCGCGCCGGACAGGCCACGTGCCTTGGCGGCCAGGGCACCCACATTAACGTCGGCCGCCAGCGGCAGGCGCGCGGTGTGCAAGGCAAGAATGGCGGCGCGCTCGGCCACAGACGGCAGCCCCACCGCCACCTCCCTGTCCAGCCGCCCTGCCCGCCGCAGCGCTGGGTCTAGGGCGCCCGGGCGGGAAGTCGTCGCGATGACGGCCGGCGAGACGGTGCTCCGCGCCGCCACATCCCCCCCCCCCCCACTCCCGCCCGCCGCGGCGCCGTCGAGCAGGGTGAGGAGCTGGGCGACGACCCGCCCCTCGTGCGGCCCCGCGGCAGACCGGGCGGGCGCGAGCACGTGCGCGTCGTCCAGCAGGATGACGACGGGGCGCCCCGGCTGGGCGGCCGCCGCAGCGTTCGCTTTCGCCCAGACGGTGCGCAGCCGGCGTTCAGAGTCGCCCACGAACGGCCCGAAGAGGCCGCCCGGGGAAATGGTGAGTAGGAGGGCGCCGGCCGCGGCAGCGGCCGCTTTCACGGCGGCCGTCTTGCCCGTGCCGGGGGGGCCGTGGATGAGGAGGCCGCGCGGCCAGGCCAGGCCCAGGGCGGCGGCGGCATCGGCGTGCGTGTGCGGCCAGGCGATAGTCTCGGCCAGGGCGGCCAGGAGGGGAGCGCAGCCGGCGAGTGGTGGTGGTGTTTCCCTGTCCCCCACGCCCAGCTGCAGCCCGCCCAAGCGCTCAGCCAGAGAGGCGGCGGCCGCGGTCCCGACCACTCCCACCATGGGATGACGACCGGGGATGGTCTGCCAAGGGGCGCTCAGGGCAAGGCAGCAGGGGCGGCGGCGGGTCAGGGTCGCCCGGCTGGAGGAGGACCGTGCCCCGGCTGACGCGGGCAGGGGTCGGGGTGCCCTTGTTTTTTTTTTTGCCTTCCCCGTCCACGCTCTCCACGGTCAGGCGGACGGCGGCGCCGACAAGGTAGCCCACACCCGGCTCGACGAGGGAGCCGTGTAGCAGAGCGCGCAGTGCGGCCGGCGCGATGCGGTGCGTGCAGCTGACCCGCACGGCCCGGGCGGTGGGCAGGCGGGCAGGCAGGGCGGCGAGGGAGGAGATAGAGAGGTGGCCGGCGTCGCTGAGGCGGGCCAGGGCGGCCGGGGGCGGTGCGTCCGCCGCGTCAACCAGGAGCCTGGCGTCCAGGTAGGCTGGCGGGGGCACGGGTTCGGCCTCGCTGGTCTGCCGGGGCTGGGCCGGGTGGACGGTCGCCCAGGCGAGGAAGGTCCAGGTCGGCGGGGCGGCTGGTGGGGTGCGTTGAGGGGGAGAGAGGGGCAGTTTGGGTTGTGAGGGGAAGGGGCGGGCGGGCACCTTGCCGTTTGCCCCCGGCTTACATGGGATACTGTGTCCTCTCGTCAACTCGGTGGTGTGGTCCGAAGTTGAATCGCGCCCGGGCGGGCAGGCCCCTCCCCCACTCACCTGTTGCGGCGTTTTCTGGCCGCCGGATGTCAGCGTCTCCACCTTCGCCTCCTTCTCTCTCGCAGACTGTGACCCGCAGTCCGCCGCCCACGTGGGCCGTGGCGCTGGCTAGGAGGGATGAGGGGAGGGTGAGGCGGGCGGAGCCAGCGGAGGGGTGGGCGTCGGGGAGGAGGTGGAGGCGCATGCGGGGGGGGGGGGGGGGGGGGGGGGGGGATAAATAGGAAAAAACTGAAGACATCGGCCTTCACTTTGGGCTCGCGTGAGTGTCTGCGTTTGCCGTCACCACGCACCCCTCCGCCCCACCTCCCGAGCCACACACCCCTCCCACACCCGGCCCCCGACCGTCCACCAGGGTTCTGGGCGGCTCCCTGTCCCAGCACCGTTGGAGGGTTGTGACGGCTGAAGCGCGGAGGTCTCACCCCCACGAAACCGTCTTTTTGAAACTGCCTCCTCTCCTGGCGCACACCACGAAAGACCCCAATGGACAAAGAAAACGCCGACCCGGTCACCACAGAGGGCTGGCTCATCCCCGGAGCGGCCGGCGTGCAGGTGTGGGAGGAGCGGGCGGGAGGGGAATGGGAGGTTGGCCGGGGGCGAGAGAGCGGATGGGGGGCAGATGGGGCGGCGTTCGAAAAAAAAACGCTCGCGCGCGTCATTAGACCTGCCCTCGCTCTTCTCACCTCCCACGCGCCTGTCCTCTCACCGCCCACCCCCAACCCACCTCCACCAGCCCACCAAACCCCTGCCCACCCCGTATGCCCCCTTCACGGCCCTGGGCGGTGGCGGAGGCATGGGAGGCGGAGCGCCCTCCACCACCACCGCCGCCGACCACCCCGGCTTTGCCCTGTACTCGGCCGGCCGCCCGCTCTCGGCCGGCTTCAACGCGTCCGCCGCCCAGGCGGGCGCCTACGGCCAGGCGGCGCCCCGCCCCATGTACGCCACCCACTACGGCGCCTACCACCACCACGGCAGCGGCGGCCACCAGCCGGCGATGGGGCAGCCCGACCAGGCGCCAGGCGCTGGCGGCACGGCCTCCCACCCATCCTCCCTGGAGGCCAAGGCCCAAATCTGTTTCGACTTCACAAAGGGCCTGTGTGGGCGGGGCGCGACCTGTAAGTACTCCCACGACGTCGCCACCATCGTGCGGGTGAACAGCTCGGAGCGCGGGGTGTGCTTCGACCACCTGCGCGGGGCGTGCAGGCGCGGCCTGCTGTGCCGGTTCTCGCACGACCTGGCCTCCCTGGCCTCTGCCGCTGCGGCCCAGCAGCAGGCGGGCCAGCAGCAGGCGGGCCAGCAGGCGGGCGTGGCGGGCGGCGGTGGCGGCGGCACGGTGCCGGGCGCGATGCCGGGCGGGCTGGGGACGTCCCCGGTCGTGGTGTCGGGCGGCGATGGTGGTGCCGCTGCCCCGCCGCCCGCCGCGCCCGCCAGCGCGACGGCTGCCACGGCCACCGCCACCTCTGACCCCCCCTTCCCCTTCCAGCCGCAGCAGGCGCAGCAGAAGGCCCCGCCCCCCTCTTCCGGCGCCGCTGTCGGCGCCCGCCCGGGCGCGCCCGTCTGCTATGACCACCTGCGCGGCGCGTGCAGCCGGGGGCCGGAGTGCCGGTACTCGCACGACATCGGGGCGGCCCTGGCGGCGGGGGCCAACGCGGCAGCAGCAGCCGCATCTGTGGCCGCAGCTGCGGCCGCTGCCGCTTCCACCCCAGGCTCCGCCGTCTCGTCGGGCACGCCTTTTTACAACGCGGGCGCCCCGGCCTTTGTGCCCCGGGCCCAGGAGATCTGTTTCGACTTCACCCGGGGCCGGTGCGCCCGGGGCGGGGCCTGCCGGTACTCGCACGACCCCGTGCTCGCCTCAGCGGTCGCGGCCGCGCGCGCGGCCAACGCTGGCGGCGGCGGCGGCTACCATCAGGCGGGCGCCCCCGCGTCCTCTGCCTCCTCCGTGGCCGCCGCGGCCGGCCTGGCCGCCGCGGCGGCCGGCTTCGACGCCCAGGTGGCGGTTGCCATGGCGGCCCGGTCGGCCGCGGCGGCGGCGGTGGCGGCCGCCAGCGGCGGCGCAGGCACCACTGCGGCCGACCCGGCTCACTCTCAACTGCCGACCGCCCCCGCCGGCGACTCCAGCGTCGCTGCCTTGGTCTCCGCCCTGGGCCGGGCCGCCCTTGCCTCCGCGGACGGCGCCGCCTGTGCAGGCGTGGGCGGGGTGACCGCCCCGCCGGGGCTAGGCGGCTGGTTGTCGGGTGGTGGGAAGGGCGGCGGCGGCGCGGTTGCTGCGCCCGCCTCCACCACCACCACCACCGCCGCCCGGCCCGCGTCCGCGGCTGACGCGGCCGTCCGCACCCTGTGGCCGGGAGAAAAGGCGGCGGCCGTGCCTGCTGCGGCGGATGGCCTGCTGTCCACGGACCAGCTGTACATGTGCCGTGAGATCTGGCGGCGGTGAGAAAGGACAAAACGATTTTCCATGTCCTTTTTTTTTTTTTTTTTCCGACCTCGCCCTTTTCGTTGCCCTGAGAGAGCGCACCAACACCACCTCTCATCTGCTGCGCCCCGCGTTGGGTGCGTGTGTGTGTGTGCCTTCTCCCCTCTCCTATTTTGTATTTACTCCCTCCTCCCTAGTCAAAAACAAACAACAAATGCCGCGGGACGACGACTCCTTTTTTGGACTCCGCTGTTGTTTTACCGCCCCTTCTCCCCGCCTCCTTGCTTGCCCTGTGCGCGCGTGCTTGCTTTTATGAATGAATGCGTCAAGATATCCCCTTTCCCCCCCATTTTTATTTAATAAGATGAAAGCTGGCGCGCGGACCGTCGGCTGTGCGTGCGGTGGGCGGCGGGAGGGCGCACTGCGGTTCCCTCTCTCACTGCCGCACACCAACCTCCTCCTCCTTTCCCGTGTGTGTAACCACAGACGCGGGCCCTTTTACCTTTTCAATGACAGACACGAAACGCGCGGGGGTCTTTACACTCACACACGTCGCTCTCTCACGCACACGCACGCACTCTCTCTCACGCAGCAGCAGACACACACACAACAAAAAATCTCAGCCCCCTCTCTCACCGCATCATTTCTCCCCACCAAACCCTTTGGCCGCCGCCGCCCGCTCCAACCGTTCCGCCATCTTGTCCGCCTTGGCCGCGCTCACCGACCTGTTCCCGCCCAGGGCCTCCCGGCGGGCGAGCACGTAGTCACGCAGCTCCGTGAACTGGGGCAGCGCCCGCAACTCGATTTTGTCGCCCGACGTCAGGGTCAGCACCATGTCCCCCCACAGCCCCACCCCGCGCCCCACCGTCTTCACGTCGGTCACGTCCCGGTAATCCGCGTCCAGCTGCTCCGTCTTCCAGGGGGCGGACGTCATGACGGACAGGCGGCGGTCGGTGAAGCGGTACCGGACGAACGCGGCCCGGCCCAGGGAGGCCGCGGTCAGCGGCAACCACACGAGCGTTGTGCCCAGGGCGGCGTTGACGAGCAGGTCGCCCGGATGGGGCCCCGACTCGTAGTGAAGGACCTCGTTCTCGTAGTCGAGCGGGGTGGAGGCAATGCGGGCGGGGGCGGAGGGCGCGGGCGCTGATGAGAGGTGGAGAGAGATGATAGACGGGAGAAAAGGAGAGGTTGAGAGGTTGAGAGCAGCGCGCCCCGCCTTTCTCTCCCTTTCGCCTCGCGCCCACGCTCCACTCACCTGAGCCGGCGCCCGCCTTGGCACTGTCGGGTCTGGACTTCTTACGAAGGCTAGCGAGGCGGGCTTCAAAGTCTTCGTCCTCGTCAGCTGTGTGTTGGAAAGAGGGGAGTTGGTTTTGGTGGGCGGCGAGTGCAAATGCAGACACGACGGCCGGCGAGCGCAAGCAAGGAAAAGAGGGCGAGCCCGCGCTGAGCGGGTGGCCGCCCGCCCACCCCTCTATGCCTGGCACATTGAAGCCTCCGTCCATCTCTCTACTAAGGAACTCACCAGCAGCGCGGACGGCCAGGCGGGCGCCCCGCGGGAGCGGACGAGCGGAGGGACCGGCAGCGCGGCGGGCGGTGCAGCGCGCGGGCGCGCCCGTGGGAGGCAGGCGGGTGGACGACGTAAGCATTTTTCGGGGGATAGGGTCGACTTTCTGAAGGTGCGGCGGGCTAAGCGTGCGTGCTGGCTGAGTTGGCGGGCTGGCGGCGGTTCGGAGGGACAAGGATGAAGGAGTGCCGATTTGTGACGGGCGCTGGTGTGTGGTTTTCATGATCTCTCTCCTCTCTTTCCTCTCTTTTCTAACCACCTGTTCGGCCCGCTCCATCCGCAAGGGACACCTGGACGCCTACATGGACGACATCATCATCTCCCTCTTGTCCTACCCTCTTGTCCTACCCTCCAATACGGACCATCTCCCGGTTGGGCAGACCCGCCAGGCTCGCCAGGCCCGCGTGGGCCGCCTTTTTCCTGCTGAGCGCAGCCGCGAGCACCAGCCTCAATTCTTCCTCGCTCGCCCCCTCCCGCACCGCATCCCGCAGGCTGACCTCGCCCGCCCCAAACAGGCACACTTTCAGAGCACCGTCCGCCATCAGCCGCACCCGGTTGCACCCATCACAGAAGGACTCGGTCATGGAGGTGACAAAGGAGACAGACCCGGACCGCAGGGGCAGGGATGAAGGGGCGGGAGAGGCGGGAGAGGCGGCGGCAGGTGGAGCGGGAATGAAGTTTTTGGCAACCTC
>Ga0315283_10000212_pt1 | contig 38673 bp, 41 predicted proteins | sample YL17G09_0_MG_FD_204541 | JGI IMG/M metagenome (GOLD analysis project Ga0315283, IMG submission 204541) | Sediment microbial communities from Yellowstone Lake, YNP, Wyoming, USA - YL17G09_0 | ecosystem: Environmental > Aquatic > Freshwater > Lake > Sediment | place: USA: Wyoming | collected...
CGTCGACCTGGGCCCGTAGCTCCTCCACGGTCCCCGAGTTGTCCAGGACCCGGTCGGCCTTGGCCAGGCGGTCCTCCCGGGAGGCCTGGCGGCTGATGCGGGCCCGCGCGTCGTCCTCGGTGAAGCCCCGGTACTCGACCAGGCGGTGCACGGCCTCCTCGGGGTCGAGGTCCACGACCATCGTGGCCGCCATGTCGTCCCGGCCCGACTCGACCAGCAGGGGCACGTCCAGCACCACGACGTCGTCGGTGTCGGCGGCCTCGGCCAGGCGTTCGGCGATCTCGACGCCGACCGCCGGGTGCACGATGCCGTTGAGGGCCTCGAGCTCGTCGGGGTCGGCGAACACGATGGCGGCCAGGCCAGGGCGGTCCAGGGTGCCGTCGGGAGCCACGACACCCTCGCCGAAGCGATCGACGATGGCCGCGAACACGTCGGTCCCCGGCTGCTGCACCTCCCGGGTGATGGCATCGGCGTCCACGACCCGGGCCCCGAGTTCGGCCAGGCGGGCCGAGACCGTCGACTTACCCGAACCGATGCCTCCGGTGAGCCCGATGAGGATCATCGGCGCACGGTAGCTACTGGGTCGTGAGGCCTACAGATCCTCGGCCTGCCGCCGATGGAACGGGGTCAGATCTCCCGAGGAGAACCAGACGCCGCCGACCATGCGCAGCTCCCCCAAGACCGATCGTCATCCCGACGATGCGGCTCCCCGCCGCCGCTTCTCCCTCCTGCGCCGCACCGCGCGCCTGAATCGGGAGGGCGGGCTGCAGGACGCCCCCCTGGTCGTCGCCTCCGGCCTGGTCGACGACGTCGACCGCCTGACCGCCTTCGGCCCCGCCATCCTGGCCGTGCGCTGGGGCACGACGGTGCTCTCCGGCGCTCTGGCCGCCCCGGCCTTCATCGAGGCCGAGTGGCGCACGGTGGGCTGGCTGGGCGTGATCGTCGCCTACACGATCCTGCGCACGGCCCAGCCGCTGCGCTACACGGGCGACACCAAGAGCCTCATCCGGGTCCTGGCCGAGCTGGTCCTGCCCATCCTGGCCGTGATCAACACCGGCTACTGGGACTCGCCGTTCGTCTTCTCGGTCCTCACCGCCCTGACCATCGCCGGCTTCGCCCGGGGCTTCGGCTTCGGCCTGCGCCTGGCCGGTGCGGCCACGGCGGCGATCTCGCTGCCGGCGCTGGCCGAAGCGGGCTACGACAGTGCGTCGATCCGCCTCGCCGCCCAGTGGGGATCCGTCCTCCTGCTCGTGGCCATGGTGGCGGGCTACGGGCGCCGCATCTCCGGTGAGGCCGACCGCCAGCACTCCGTGGCCATCGAGCGCCTCGGGCGCCTCGCCGACGCCAACACGCTGCTCTTCTCGCTGCACCGGGTCGCCCAGACCCTGCCTGCTTCCTTCGACCTCGACGAGGTGCTGGACACCACGCTCAGCCGCTTGCGAGACCTGTTCGACAGCGATGCCATGGCCATCATCCTGATGGACGACACGGACTCCCAATGGCTGGTCATGCGCCGCCACGGCATCCGGCTCCCCGATGCCATCCCCCACGAGGAACTCCCCGCCGCCCTGCGGGAGGTCATCGGCAGTGGTGAGGTCGGCGGGGCCCCGAACCTGCTCGTCGGCGGCGGTCCCGGCCTGGCCCCGTCCATGGCCTCCGGCCTCTACGCCCCGCTCCGGGCCCGGGGCGCCATCATCGGCCTCGTCGCCATCGAGCACGGCACGCCCCACCGCTACACCCAGCGCGACGTCGAGATGCTGGGCGGCTTCGTCGAGCCCGCCGCCCTCGCCTTGGACAACGCCCGCTGGTTCGCCCGCCTCCGCACCGTCGGGGCCGACGAGGAGCGCACCCGCATCGCCCGGGACCTGCACGACCGCATCGGCCAGTCCCTGGCCTACCTCGCCTTCGAGTTGGACCGCATCGTGGACTCCGAGGAGCGCGGCGACGACCTCGGCCCCTCCCTCGACCAGCTCCGCAACGACGTGCGGGGCGTCATAGGCGAGGTCCGCGACACCCTCTACGACCTCCGCACCGACGTCTCCGACGAGCAGGCCCTCGCCGCGGTGCTGGACATCTTCGCCCACCGGGTCGCCGAGCGCAGCGGCCTGGCCATCGAGGTCCACTGCGACCAGGGCGCCCGCCTTCCGCTGCTCCAGGAGCGGGAGATGTGGCGCATCGCCCAGGAGGCCCTCGTCAACGTCGAGCGCCACGCCGAGGCCTCCAAGGCCCGGGTCGTGTGGCGCTGCAACGGACGGTCCGCCGCCCTCGAGGTGCTGGACAACGGCAAGGGCTTCCCGTCCGGCATCGCCGGGCGTTTCGATTCCTACGGGATCCTCGGCATGCGGGAGCGTGCCTCGAGCATCGGGGCCACCGTCGAGGTGGCCTCCTCGTCCGGCCGAGGCACCCGGGTTCGCTGCCTCCTCCAACAGGGGAACTGACATGACCACCCACTCGCCCGCCGATCTCGGCCGTCCCCCGTCGTCGCCCGCGGCCGGGGCCCCCGAGATCCGCCTGATGTTGGCCGACGACCACCGCATGCTGCGGGAGGGTCTGCGTCGCTCGATGACCGAGCAGGGCCTCAGCGTGGTCGGCGAGGCCGCCGACGGCGCCCAGGCCGTGGAGCTGGCCCACCGCCTGCAGCCCGATGTCATCCTGATGGACGTGACCATGCCCGAGCTGGACGGCGTGGGCGCCACCCGGGAGATCCGGGCCGCGCTCCCCAACGTCCGGGTCGTCATGCTCACCATGCACGCCGATGAGGACGTCCTCGCCTCGGCCATCCGGGCCGGCGCCAGTGGCTACCTCGTCAAGGACTGCTCCACCCGCGAGATCGCCGACGCCGTGCGCATGGCCGCCTCGGGCGAGACGATCATCTCCCCCAACCTCGCCGCCTCCATGCTCGACGAGGTCCGCAAGCTGGACGCTCCCGCCACCAGTGACGAGCAGCGCGTCGTCACCCGCCGGGAGGAGGAGGTCCTCCAGCTCATCGCCAACGGCTGTTCCACCCCCGAGGTGGCCGAGCAGCTCTTCATCAGCCACAAGACGGTCAAGAACCACCTGGCCTCGATCTACCAGAAGCTGGACGCCCGGGACCGCACGCAGGCCGTCCTACGGGCCGTCCGCATGGGCATCGTCCACCTGGACTGAGCCCACCGGACCCGGGTCAATCCGGGCTAAGGCTGGCCCCCTCCACGTGCCGATGATCCAAGGGAGCACCTTGCCCCGTCATGGGGGAAGGGGCCGGGACAACCGAGGAGATCCGATGACCATTACCAGAAGTCACCCACCCCCCCGGGGGCAGCGGCGGAGGCGGGGCGAGCGGGCGGCGAGCCTGGTCGAATACTGCTTGATGATCGCCCTGATCGCCGCCGTCTGCATCGGCGCCCTGAGCTTCTTCGGCGCCCAGAGCGGCAACAGTGTGGACAACTCGGCGGACCGCATCGTCACCGCCGGCTGACACCGGGTTGCTCGACGGCGGGGCGTTCCCTCCGGGGGACGCCCCGCCCGTCGCGTCGTCGGATCAGCTGGGGACGGCGACGATCCAGCGGTCGTCGCGGTAGACGACGTCCCAGTCCTCGGCGGCCGCGAGGCGGCCGTAGAGGTCGGTGTCCTCGTCCCAGAGGACGGCGTCGGCGTCCCAGCGGGCGGCGATCTCGGTCCAGTCGCCGTTGCCCCGGACCAGGTCGATGTAGTCGTCGACCACGGGCCTCGGGAACATGTCATAACGGTCGTCCATGAAGACCCGGACGTCGGTGCCATACCGGGCCTCGAGGTAGTTGCCGACGAAGTCCCGGGTGATCACCCGGGAGTCGGGCTCCATGTACCCGTGGGCGTCCATCCAGGCCACGGCGTCGGTGGGATAGCCGTCCAGGGCCGTCTGAGGGCCGCCGAAGAGGGCCCCGAAGGTGGCCAGGACGGCCAGGGCGCCGACCACGAGGGCGGCGGCTCGGAAGACGGGCTTCGGCTCGTCGCCCCTGTCGCTCCCGATACCTCGGAGGCCGGGGGCCATGCCGGCCAGGGCCACGATGCTGGCCGGGCCCACGTTGCGGCTGCCCAGCAGGGCGGCGACGAAGAAGACCGCGGTCGGCAGGAGGGCCCGGAAGCTGCGCAGGCGCAGGCCGAGGACCAGGGCGACGGCCACCTGGGCCACGAGGACCTTCGTCGTCGTGTCCGCGAAGTCGGCCGGCTTCCACTCGTCGATGAAGGCGAGCACGTCGGACTTCGCCAGGAGCCCCAGCGGGAAGACCAGCAGGCGGGGGCCGATGGGGTTGACGGCGCCGAGGAGGACGCCCAGGACCGACCAGCCGAGGACCTGGAGCTCGCGCCGGGGTGACTGCCGGTCGAGCCGACGACCGACCAGCAGCGTGCCGACCAGCACCAGGCCCAGCGGGAACGAGCCGTGGACGTTGACCCAGACGGCGAACAGTGGGACGCACCACCAGGCCTTGCCCTCGCCGTCGGCCAGCAGGGCCACGACGGCCAGCCCGACGAAGCCGTAGAGCATCGGGCGCTCGGTCCACATCTCGCAGCCGATGACCATGACGGGCATGACGAGGGCCGCCCGGGCCACGACGGCGCCGGCGGGCCTGGTCAGGCGCCACAGCAGGTACGCCAGGAAGGCCGAGCCCAGGCCCACGAGGATGCGGATACCGGCCAGCCCGGCCACGTCCTCGACGAGGGCGTACACCACCGAGGCCAGCCACGACTGGACCGTCCACGGCACCCCGTGGGCGGTGAAGCTGTACGGGTCCGTGCTGGGGACGCCCGACTCGACGATGAGGCGGCCCGTGGCCAGATGGGTCAGGAAGCTGTTGTCCTGCAGGCGCTGCAGGCCGATGAGCAAGCCGGCGAGGGTGACCACCAGACCGGACAGCCCCGCCAGGGTGATGCCCCCCCGGGTCAGGGCTTCGGGGGGCACTGAGGCTTCGTGGGCCTCGTTGGTCTCGTCGTCCTGCTCCAGGTCGCGACGGGACGCGTGGATCGTCGCCATCGCCGTCGCCTCGATCGCCCGGTGGCTCAGAAGCTCCGGGAGATGTTGATCATGGCCGGTCCGATGACCACCACGAACAGCGCCGGGAAGATGCAGAACACCATGGGGATCAGCATCTTGACCGGGGCCTTCTGGGCCTTCTCCTGAGCGAGCTGGCGACGCTTGATCCGCATCTCGTCGGCCTGGGCCCGCAGGACCCGTCCGATGGAGACACCGAAGGCGTCGGCCTGGAGGATGGCGAGCACGAACGAGCGGATCTCGGGCACGTTGGTCCGTTTCTCCATGGCCCGCATGGCGTCGGCCCGGGAGGAGCCGGCCCGCAGCTCCCCCAGCATCCGGCTGAACTCCTCGGACAGCGGCCCGGGGACCGAGCCCACCGTGCGGTCGACGGCCTGCTCGAAGCCGAGGCCGGCCTCGACGCTGATGGTCAGCAGGTCGAGGATGTCCGGCAGCTTGCGCTGCATGATCGACTGACGCTCCTCGACCCGTCGGTTCAGCACCGAGTCGGGCCCGAGGGCGAGCAGGGCGCCGCCGAGGCCGAGGGCCCCGAGACGTAGGATCCCCTGGACGGGCAGGAAGACGGTCACCACGATGAACCAGGCCGGGATGAGCACCACGGTGATCACCCGGATGGCCAGAAAGCGGTCCACGCCGTCGGCGGAGATCCGACCGGCGTACACGAACTTCTTGCGCACGGTGTCCACGTAGCCGACCGGCGTGAACCGGCCGCCCAGGGCGGTCAGCCCCTTGAGGACGGGCAGCAGGGCCCGCTGGTAGAACGGGATCAGCAGCTCCTGGTCACGGACGTCCTGGACCTCGTAGCCCTCGAGCTGGCGCAGCGAGGACCGGACGACGGCCTTCTCCTCAGCGTCGCTGAGGAGCGTGTAGAAGACGAACCCGACCACTCCGGCGATGATGGCTAGGGCGAGGAAGAGCATCGGTCAGGCCTCTCAGACGTCGATCTCGATGAGCTTCTTCATCCACCAGAACCCGAAGAGGGCGAGCAGCACGGCCCCGCCCAGCATCATGTTCCCGAGCTTCTCGCTGAACAGGACGCCGATGTACTCCGGGTTGATGACGAACATGGCCGCGCCGAGGCCGAGGGGCAGCAGCCCCAGCACCGTGGCGGAGACCTTGCCCTCCGCCGTGAGGGCATCGACGTCCCGGCGCAGTCGCTCCCGGGCCGTCATGGTCTCGGACACGGTCATCAGCAGTTCCGCCAGGTTCCCGCCGACTTCGCGCTGGATCCCGATGGCCATGACGGCCCACCGGAAGTCCGCGCTGCCCATCCGTTCCGCCGCCGCGTCGAGCGACTCGTCGAGCGGCCGGCCCAGACGGGACTCGGTCACGACCCGACGCAGCTCGTAGCCGATCGGGTCCTCCACCTCCCGGGACACGGCCTCGACGCCCTGCATGAGCGAGTACCCGGCCCGCAGCGTCCCCGAGAGGAGCGAGAGCATGTCGGGAAGCTGGTTGTTGAACTTCTTCAGTCGCCGCTTGGCCTTGAAGTTCACCGCGGCCTTCGGGATCATGATGGCCAGCACCGTGCAGACGACCGCGCCGATGAGGTTCTGGGTCAGCACCAGGCTGAGCAGGCCCACCACACCGACCATGGCGGCGTAGAAGAACAGCGCCTCGGCGGCCCGCAAAGGCAGGTCCGCCCGTTCCAGCTTCGCCTCGACCCCGGCGAGGAAGCCCTGCCGCTCGGCGAAGTCCCCGGTCATCTCGACGGCCCGCTGGATCAGCGCCGTCTTGGCCAGGCCGCTGGCGTCGTCGTCGTCATCGACCGAGCTCTCGTCGACGAAGCCTTCGGAGTAGGGCAGCAGGACGTTGGTCAGGTGGCTGTCGTCCCGCTGGGTCAGCATGATCAGGGCGAAGGCCCCGAGGGCGACCGCCAGCAGGATGAGGGCCACGCCCACGAACTTGGCCAGGTCACTCTGCAGCAGGCCGTCGTTGACGGGGGCCGGGGCCTCGGCGAAGAGGTCGGCGGGCTTGCCCGTCTCCGAGCCCCGCACGAAGGTGGCGGCCGTCATCGAGTCGCCGACCTCGACCTGGACGTCGGCCACGGCGCCGGCCTCGTCGCCGGTCGGGGGCTCGTAGGCGAGGACGTACTGCTCGTCGATGGTCGCCGCCATCGTCGTGCCCATCTCGTCGAGCGCTTCGGAGTCGGCCGTGGTCAGGAGCCGGCCACCGGCCCGGCCCACCACGTCCTCGAGGCCGTTCTGGTCGAGGCGGTCGCCCTCGAGGCCGACGACGTAGGCCGGGGCGCCGGCGTTGCGCAGCGCCCCGACGGCGTCACCGGACGTGCTGGCCGAGGCGAAGTTGCCGCTGCCGGTCACGACGACCACGCTGGGCTGGGCCTCGGGAGCCTCGCCGGCCAGGAGTTCGGCCGCGCCGGCGATCCCGTCCCAGAGGACGCTCTCGCCGTTGGCCTGGAGCTGGCTGATCGTGTCGAGGACCCGGTCGCGGTCCGTGGTCAAGGCCCGGACAGGGACGACCCGGTCGGCGAAGGTCACGATCCCCACGGGGGCATCACTCGGGAGCCCCGCCACGATCGCGGTGACGGCGTCGCGGATGTCGGCCATGACCGGGTCCATCGCTTCGGAGGTGTCGACGGCGATGACCACGGCCCGGCTCGCGCCGGTCGTGGCCAGGGCCACGACGTCGCCGGAGAGCTCACGCTCACGGCCGTTGTCGGTGATGACGGCACCGGACAGGTCACCCTCGTCACCCTCGTAGGCGACGGTCAGGCGCACCACGTCGCCGCCCGTCGAGTCGACGCCACGGACGGCCAGGTACGGCGCGGCGGTGCCCTCGTCGCCGGCCGCGAACGCGATCGCCGGGCCGGCCAGGACGGCGGCGGTGAGCAGACCGCCAAGGGCGGCGCGCAGGATCCTCATCGGGCGGAACCGATCATCTGGTGGCCGCCGGCAGGCTCGGGCTGGAAGACCTCCGGGCCGAGGCGGATGCCCAGGTCCTGCAGCTTCTCGGTGAACTTGGGACGGACGCCGGTGGCCTTGAGGTGGCCCCGGAAGCGGCCCCGGTCGTCGACGCCTGCGCCGTAGTCGAACAGGAACACGTCCTGGAGGGTGATGACGTCGCCCTCCATGCCCTGGACCTCGGTCACGTGGGTGATGCGCCGGGTGCCGTCCCGCAGGCGGGTCAGCTGCACGATGCAGTCCAGGGCCGATGCCATCTGCTCACGGATGGCCCGGATGGGCAGGTCGAAGCCGGCCATCAGGGTCATGGTCTCGATACGGGACAGGGTGTCTCGGGGCGTGTTGGAGTGGATGGTCGTGATCGAGCCGTCGTGGCCCGTGTTCATGGCCTGGAGCATGTCCAGGGCTTCGCCGGCGCGACACTCCCCGACCACGATCCGGTCGGGACGCATACGCAGGGCGTTCTTGACGAGGTCACGGATGGTGACCTGGCCCCGACCCTCGATGTTGGGCGGGCGGGCCTCCAGGGCCAGGACGTGGTCCTGGTGCAGCTGGAGCTCCTTGGCGTCCTCGATGGTGACGATGCGCTCGTCGGCGGGGATGAAGGAGGAGAGCACGTTCAGCGTCGTGGTCTTACCGGTACCGGTACCGCCGGCGACGATCAGGTTCAGGCGACCGACCACGCAGGCCTGCAGGAAACGGGCCGAGGCCGCGTTCAGCGTCCCGAAGCGGATCAGGTCGTCGATCTGGAAAGGGTCCTTGGAGAACTTCCGGATGGTGAGGAAAGGCCCGCCGATGGCGAGGGGGTGGATCACCGCGTTGACGCGGGAACCGTCGGGGAGGCGGGCGTCCACCATGGGGTTGGACTCGTCGACGCGACGGCCGACCTCGCTCACGATCTTGTCGATGATCCGCCGGAGGTGCTCCTCGTCGACGAAGCGGGCATCGGTCTTCTCGAGCTTTCCGGAGCGCTCGATGTAGACCGAGGCCGGCCCGTTGACCATGACCTCGGTGAGGTCCTCGTCGTTGAGGAGCCGGTCGATGGGGCCGTAGCCCAGGATGTCGTCGGAGACGTCCTGGATGAGCTGGGCCTTGTCGGCGGCCGACAGGGGGGCCCGCTCCTGGGCCAAAGCGGCGTGGAGTTGCTCGTGGACCCGACGACGCAGGTCCTCCTCGGAGATCCGCTTGTCGTAGAGGATGGGACCCAGCTCGTCGATCAGGACGTGGTGGATCTTGTGCCGCAGCTCGTCGAGCACGGGGTCCCGCATGCCGGTCTGGCCGGCGGGGGCTCCTCCCCCGTCCTGCAGACGCTTGTACAGCGACATCAGCTTCTCCTCGGCGGTTGGTGACCGGTCAGCGACCGGTGGTCTCGGCAATCAGGAACGTGTCGGCGAGCTGTTCGATGGCCCGGGTCACCGCCGACTTGGGGGCGGCGAGGACGACGGGGATGCCCTTGTTCACCGACTGGGGCACCACGACGTCGCTGGGGATCAGGGCGTCGGCCTTGACCTGCAGGGTCTTCTCGACCTCGCTGACGTCGAGCTTCACCTTCGAGTTGGCCCGGTTGAGGACCAGGCGCAGCTTCGACATCGGCGTGTTGAGCAGGCGCAGGGTCTGCAGGCCGATCTTCACGTTCTTGATGTTCGGGATGTCCATCCCGGCGACCAGGAGCACGTCGTCGCTGATCTCGATCAGGCCCAGGACCACGTCGTTGAAGTACGCCGGCGTGTCGATGATGACGTGGCTGCAGAACGTGCGCAGCACCTCGACGATGCGCACCATCTCCTCGCCCCGGATCTGGTCGGCGAACGCCGGCTCCAGCGGGGCGGGCAGCACGTAGAGCCCGGAGGCCTCGTGCTGAACGAGCAGGCTCTGGAGCATCGCGGCGTCCATGCCCCGGTCGAGCGAGCCGACGGCATCGACGATGGTGTGCTGGGGCGCCAGCTTGAGCATGACGGCCACGTCGCCGAACTGCAGGTCGGCGTCGACCAGGGCCACCGGCCGGCTGCTCTTCTTGGCCAGGCGCACGGCGACGTTGCAGGCGATCATCGACTTGCCCGCCCCACCCTTGGTGGAGAAGACCGTGATGACCTGGCCGTCGCCACCGGGCTCGGGCGCGCCGCCCAAGCTGTTGGGGTCCATGACCGCGGGCAGCTGGGAGCCGCTCCCGAGCATGTCCCCCACCCGCTTGACCGTCATGGCCAGCTGGGACAGGTCCTGGAGGGGCAGCACGTCACGGACGCCCGCCCGCAGGGCCTGCTGGAGCACCTCGGTGGTGAGCTGCTCGGCGATGAGGATGGCCCCGATCTCGGGCCGGGGCCGGGTCAGGCGCTCGACCACGACCAGCTGGTCCAGGGAGGCCATCGACGGGCCCAGGACCACGACCAAGGGCGACCCGTTGAGCTTGGCCGCGAGGGCCTCGATCGACGCGAACGGCACGGCGTGGGTGCCGAGCTGCATGGCCAGCTGGGTGCGGGCCATCTCGTCCTCATCGACCGTGGCCAGCGGCAGGTGGCTCAGATCCGGGGCGCTGGACAGCGGCTCGAGACCCATGGTGCCGTTGCCGCCACCGAAGGCGTCGCCGCCCGGGTAGCCCGACGGCACCGCCACCCCGATGGGCGCCAGCTCCACGCCCGCGGCGCCACCGAGCGAGTCGGTGCTGCCGAGGGGGTCAGAGTACAGGTTGCTCATGGCTCAGGCTCCGGGGTGTCGGGCGGTTCGGCGGGTCGGTCGATTACTGCGGGCCGTCAGGCCCGTAGGGGGTCAGCGTCCCGAAGCGGGTCCGGGAGTCGCTCTCGCCGGGGAAGGCGTCGACTTCACCGGGATCGATCCGGGGGATCGCCTGGGCCTGGTAGTCGGGACCGGTGAGGGCCAAGCGGAGTGCGCTGCCGTCCATGGAAGCGATGAGCTGCGCTGCGTCGACCGGCAGGTCCAGGGTGAGCAGGCCGCTGGCGGCGGGGTCCGCGGCGGCGGCATCGCCCTCGCCCTCGACGGCGGCTTGTTCCTCACCAGGCTGCGGGGCGGTCTGGGAGCCGATGGCCAGGATGCGGACCTGGTGGTAGAGCAGGCGAGCATCAGAGCCGAACGTGTCGGCGGCGGCGTCCGTGGACCCGCTGTCGCTCTCTCCGGCCGTGGCGAAGATGTCGACCAGGTCCCCGGGGACCAGCAGGCCGGCGACGCCGCTCGTGCTGTCCACCGAGATCGTGTAGGCGACGTGGTTCTCCTCGAGGCGCTGGCCGAAGCCGATCGAGTTCGTCGTCGGGTCGACGAACATCCCCTCGACCAAGACCTGATTGGCGGCCAGCGTGTTGAGGGCGACCTTCCCGGTGATCTGGTCGAAGTCGCTGATCCGGGTGGCGGGCAGGAACTCGCGGGCGATCTCGTCTTCGACGATCCAGCCCTCCTGCACGGCTTGCTCACCGGGGACCCCCTGGGGGATGTCCGCCCGCACGACCAGGACCGAGACGCGCTCGGCGTCCCCGTTGGCCCGGTCCTCGACGCCGCTCACGTACCTGAGTACGACGAATGCGGCGATACAGCCCACCGCGATCGCCGCGATGAGGATCATGGTTCTGCGAGAGCTCACGTCCGACCTCTTTGCTGGTTGCGCCTACGCCGGTGGGTACCGGCCTGTGTCCCTCACTAGGTCGGCCGGACCCGGCGCGTGCTTAGCGATTTCCTTCCGGCAAAGGTCAGAAGCAGAAGAAGAGGCGGGGAAACGGGCGCGATCCGTCGACGGGCCGGCGGGCGGTGCCGTTCCGTCGCCGCTCGGGGCTGGAACGACCTCGAGGAAACCCCTCACGGAATCCGCGGGCTGTCGCCTCGAGCAGGTCGGTTGTCCGCCCGGGGGCGGAGGCGCTCAGGCCGGGGCGTCGTCCTCAGCCGGAGCCTCGGCCCCGACCGCGGCCTCGGCGACCGCAGCCTCCGGGGCTTCGGCCTCGGCCGCGACCTCGGGCTCGGCGACGGGCGCCTCCAGGCCGGCATCGGCCAGGGCGGCGGCCATGGCCCCGTTGCCCTCACCGCCGGGCGCGTCGGCCTCGGCGGGGGCCGCAGGGACCTTGGGCTGGCCGGTGGCCGGGTCCAGGCCGTGCTCCTCGTAGTACTCGGCCCAGGCCTCGTCGATCTCGCCGGACGGCCCGACGTAGTTGCCGGACTCGTCGTAGGCGTGCTCGCCGAAGTGCTCCTGGTACTCGGCGGCCACGATGCCACCCTCTGCCGCCTGCTTGATCGACAGGCTGATGCGCCGGCGCTGGAGGTCGAGGTCGATGACCTTCACCCACAGCTCCTCGCCGGGGGTGACGACCTGCTCGGGCAACTCGACGTGGTGGGCCGACATCTCCGAGATGTGGACGAGGCCCTCGATGCCGTCGCCCACCTGGACGAAGGCGCCGAACGGGACCAGCTTGGTGACCCGGCCGTAGACGAGCTCGCCGACGCGGTGACCGGACGCGAACTCCTCCCACGGATCCTGTTGGGTGGCCTTGAGCGAGAGGCTGATGCGCTCCCGGTCGAGATCCACCTCGAGGACCTGCACCTCGATCTCGTCGCCGACGGCGACGACCGAGCTGGGGTGGTCGACGTGCTTCCAGGACAGCTCGGAAACGTGGACCAGCCCGTCCATGCCGCCGAGGTCCACGAAGGCACCGAAGTTGACGACCGAGGAGACGACGCCCTTGCGGCGCTCGCCCGGCTTGAGGTTCTCGAGGAACTCCTCGCGCTGCTCGCGCTGGGTCTCCTCGAGCCAAGCCCGACGGGACAGGACCACGTTGTTGCGGTTCTTGTCCAGCTCGATGATCTTGGCCTCGAGGACCTTGCCCACGTAGGGCTGGAGGTCGCGTACCCGGCGCAACTCCACCAGGGAGGCGGGCAGGAAGCCCCGCAGGCCGATGTCGAGGATCAGGCCACCCTTGACCACCTCGATGACCGGGCCGGAGACCATGCCCTCGGCCTCCTTGATCTCCTCGATCTTGCCCCAGGCCAGCTCGTACTGGGCCCGCTTCTTGGACAGGATCAGACGGCCGTCCTTGTCCTCCTTGGTGAGGACCAGGGCGTCGAGGCTGTCGCCCAGCGACACGATCTCGGAGGGGTCGACGTCGTTGCGGATCGACAGCTCACGGCTGGGGATCACGCCCTCGGACTTGTACCCGATGTCGAGCAGGACCTCGTCGTGGTCGACCCGCACCACGGTGCCGGTGACGAGCTGGCCGTCCTTGACCTCGACCATCGTGGCCGAATAGGCGTCGTCGAGGCCGGCGCCGAGATCGTTGTCCACGATCTGGCGGGGGTGGTAGGTCCCCTCCTCGTCGAAGGTGCCGAAGGGGCTCTCGTCGGCGGCGGGGGGATCGGCGACAGCGGTCGCCGAAGGGGTGAGGTCGTCGGACACGGGGAGGGGACTTTCGTTGGGGTGGACAGTAGGGACCGGAGACACGCGGACGCACCGCCGGGGAACGGACTGAAAGGCTACCGGCGCTTCCGGCCGACGGCGAGATACTCCGGCGAATCGACCGTCGGCTCGTCCCGGCCGTAGCGGCCCGGGCCCACGGACCACAGGGCCTCCAGGGCCAGGCCGCAGCGGGCCAGGAGCAGGCGTAGCTCCCGCGGCGTGTAGCAGGTGGTCCACAGGTCCTGGTCGGCCGGGCGACCCTCCGGGTCGTGCACGACGGTGTGCTCGTGCAGGACGCCGGCCTCGGCGTCGAAGTGCTCGCCCTCGCCCAGGTCCCGCACGGCGAAGTAGGCCGAGAAGGCGGTGAGGGCCAGTCGCCCACCCGGGCGGAGCACCCGGAAGAGCTCGTCGAGGACCACCTGGTCGGGCTCGACGCCGGGGGCCAGCCCCGCCGCGGCCGGGCCCCCGGTGAGGCCGAAGCCCCCCTGGCACAGCGACACCACGGCATCGATGCTGCCGTCGGCGATCGGTAGGCGCCGGGCATCGCCCCGCACGAACGGCAGGCCGGGGGCGGCGTCCGCCGCCACGGCCAGGAAGCGAGCCGAGACGTCCAGGCCGACCGGGGCGACGCCGTGGCCGGCCAGGGCCCGCACGTGGCGGCCAGTGGCGCAACCCAGATCGAGGACCCGCTCCCCCGCCGTCAGGTCCAAGGCCTCGACGAGGAACGTGGCTTCCTGCGCCGTGCCCTTGGTGAAGGAGTAGCGCTCGTAGGCCGCTCCCACGTGGTCGGCCAGGGGCTCGAACCAGTGGGTCGGCCCGGGTGGGTCCGCGTCAGCGGCTGGGGCACTCCCAGTGGGGTGGGATGAGCTGCCAGGTCTTCTGGCCGTGGAGCGTTCCGTCACAGGCGTCCGCCGTGGCCACCGCCAGGCTTGCCGAGACGAGGACGTAGACGGCGAGAAGGAGCGACAGGAAGAACCAGATGCTGGCTCGGGTGGCTCGTTTCGTGGACATCGGCAACTCCTCCCGTCTGCATCGGCCGACGGGGCCGGCAAGTGAAGGACGAGTTCACGCCTTGGCCGCCGCCCAGCTGTCGCCGAACGCCAGGTTGACCTCCAGGGGCACCCGCAGCTCGGCGGCCCCCGTCAGGATCGTGGTGGTCATCTCGGTCATGGCGTCGTGCTCGGCGGGGTCGACCTCCAGCAGCACCTCGTCGTGGACCTGCAGCACGAGCCGGCTCCCGTGGTGGCCGGCCAGGAGCGCCTGGTCGAGACGCACCAGGGCGACCTTGAAGATGTCGGCGGCCAGCCCCTGGATGCCGGCGTTCATGGCCTGACGCTCCCCCGCCTGGCGGATGCGGAAGTTGCCGGAGCTCAGCTCGGGGATGGGCCGACGGCGGCCGAACAGGGTCTCGGTGTAGCCCCGCTCGCGGGCCTCGGCCACGGTCCGGTCCATGTAGGCCCGCACCGCCGGGAAGGCCACGAAGTAGGCGTCGAGAATCGCCGCGGCCTCGTCGGTGGGGATCGAAAGGCGCTGGCCCAGCCCGTAGGCCTCCATGCCGTAGGCCAGGCCGTAGGACACCATCTTGGCCTTCGACCGCTGTTCGCCGGTCACCGCCGTCGCCTCGACGCCGAAGATCCGGGAAGCGGTCTCGGTGTGGATGTCCCGCCCGCTCTCGAAGGCCTCGATCAGGCCCGGGTCCTCGGCCAGGTGGGCGATGCAGCGCAGCTCGATCTGGTTGTAGTCGGCCACCAGCAGCTCGAAGCCGGCTGCGGGGACGAAGGCGGTACGGAACTCCTTTCCCGCCTCCCGACGCACCGGGATGTTGTGCAGGTTCGGGGCGTCGGAGCTGAGGCGGCCGGTGCGGGCGACGGTCTGGTTGAAGGTGGCGTGGATGCGGCCGTCGGGGCCGATCTCGGCCAGGAGGCCTTCGCCGTAGGTGCCCCGCAGCTTCTCGACCTCGCGGTAGCGCAGGAGGTGCTCGATGATGGGGTGCTGGCCGAGCAGCTTCTCGAGGCTGGCGGCGTCGGTGGAGTAGCCGGTCTTCGTCTTCTTCTGCGGCGTCAGGCCCAGCTTGTCGAAGAGGATCTCCCGCATCTGCTTGGTGGAGTTGACGTTGAACTCCTCCCCCGCGTCCTCCACGATCTGGGCGCTGAGGACGTCGCACTCGGTGACCAGCTGCTCGTGGATGGCCTCGAGGACCGACCGGTCCACGGCGATGCCGACGGCCTCCATACGGGCCAGCACGCCCACCAGGGGGACTTCGATGTCATCGAAGAGCTGCTGGACGCCGTTGGCCTCCATCGACGCCTGGAGCGGGCCGACCAGGCGATCCACCGCCAAGGCTTCACGAGCGGCCATGACCGAGGGCGATGTGGCCGTGTCGTCGAGGTCGAGTTGGCCCTCGGCGCCGGCCGACTGCTCGGGGAGCTGGAGCTGGGCGTACCGGATCAGCAGCTCTTCGAGCAGATAGCGGGCCTCGGCCGGATCGAGCAGGTAGGCGGCCAGCATGGTGTCGACGCCGAGGCCGGCGTCGACACCGAGCTCGGTGAGGCTGCGCAGCAACGGCTTGGCCCCGTGGGCGGCCAGGCGGCGGGCGGCGGTGGGCGCGGTCGCGGCCAGGGCGTCGCGGACCTCGGCCTCGGCCAGCAGATCGGCCGGGATCCAGGCCACCTCAGCGGCAGCCGGGTCGGTGACCAGAGCCAGCCCCTCGAGCGGGCTTCGGCCAGGGGCGGCCCGCCAGGCGCCGGCCACGGCCACCAGGCGGTCGGCGGCGGCCAGGCCGGTGAGCACGGCGACGCCGTCGGCGGCCGTCTCGACCTCGGTGATCTCGGCCTCCAGCACCTCGGCATCGCCCAGGGCCGGCCCCAGGTCGTTGTCGAAGGCCTCGGCCAAGCGGTCGAAGAGGGTGCGGAACTCGAGGAAGTCGAAGAGCTGGCGCACCTCGTCGGTGTCGAAGGGCCCCATCGTCAACTCGTCGAGGTCGACGTCGAGCGGGATGTCCCGGAGCAGGACCATGACCTCGGCGTTCAGCCGGGCCTGGCCCTCGTGCTCGGTCAGGTTCTCACGCAGCTTCGGCGTCTGCTCGTCGACGTGGGCGAAGATGCCGTCGAGGCCGCCGTAGGTGTTGATGAGCTTGGCCGCCGTCTTCTCGCCCACCCCCGGGATGCCAGGGAGGTTGTCCGAGGGATCCCCCCGAAGCGCGGCGTACTGCGGGTAGGCGGCCGGGCTGACGCCGGTGCGCTCCTTGATGCCCGCCTCGTCGTAGAGGGCGTAGTCCGAGACGCCCCGCTTGTTGTAGAGAACCTTCACCAGCGGGTCCTCGACCAGCTGGTAGCAGTCCCGGTCGCCGGTCACGATCAGGACCTCGTCGCCGGCGTCCCGGGCCCGCGTGGCCAGCGTGGCCAGGATGTCGTCGGCCTCGTATCCCGCGGCCTCGAGGATCGGGATGCGCAGGGCCTCGACGACCTGGCGGACCAACCCCATCTGCTGGCGCAGGATGTCGGGGGCGGCGTCCCGGTTGGCCTTGTAGGTCTCGATCCGCTCATGGCGGAAGGTGGGCTCCGGGCGGTCGAAGGCCACGACCACGTTGGTGGGCCGGTGGTCCCGGATCAGGTTGATCATCATCGACGTGAAGCCGAAGACGGCGTTGGTCACCTGCCCGGAGGCGGTGGCCATGTCGGTCGGGAGGGCGAAGAAGGCCCGGTAGGTCAACGAGTTGCCGTCGACGAGCATGACCTTGTTGCCCACGGAGGGGTCCGCCATGCTCAGCTCGCTTCCGGTGTCAGTTCCCCGTCGATGACGTCCTGGGCCACCCGCTTCATGGTGTGGCGGCGGTGCATGGCGGTCTTCTGGATGAAGTCGAAGGCGTCGGACTCGCTCATCTTCTGGCGGTCCATGAGCTGGCCCTTGGCCCGGTCCACCACCTTGCGGGTCTCCAGCTGCTCCTCGAGGGACTCGGCCTGCTCGTGCAGGGCCCGCATCTCACGGAAGCGGCCCAGGGCCACTTCGAGGGCGGGCACCAGCTCGCTGCGCTGGAACGGCTTGACCAGATAGGCCAGGGCGCCGGCGTCACGGGCCTTCTCGATCAGGTCCCGCTGGCTGAAGGCGGTGAGGATCAGGACGGCGGCCCGGCGCTCGCCGGCGATCTCCCGGGCGGCGGACAGGCCGTCCAGCCCTGGCATCTTGATGTCGAGGATGGCGATGTCGGGCTCGAGCTCCTTGACCAGGTCGACGGCCTCGTCGCCCCGACCGGTCTCGCCCACGACCTCGTAGCCCTCTTCCTCGAGGGTCTCCTTCAGGTCCAGGCGGATGATGGCTTCGTCCTCGGCGATGACGACACGCGTGGACACGGTTACAGGACTCCTCGGGGCTCGACCTCGCGAACCGGCGACTGTACTTCCCGATCCCCGCCGGGCCGCGACCCGTTGGTCAGGTGGCGCCGAGCTGGTCCAGCAGCGTGTCCTGGTCGCGCTCGAGGCGCTCGATCTCGGCCTCCACCCCCGCCCGGTGCCGGGCGAGGGCCGCCGCGTGACGTTCGGCGTCGCTGTGCTCGCGCTGGGCCAGGGAGGTCTCCGAGACCATCGCCCGGATGCGGGCGTCCTCGGCCTCCTCACCCAGCTGGGTCATCTGCTCGGCGGTGATGCCCAACTCGTCACGGAGCAGTTGCAGGCGGCGGGAGTTGTCCCGGAGCCGTCGCTCCACGGTCGACCGGCGCACAGACCGATCCTAGGAGGCCGACTGGTGCCCGGAGGGGACGCCCGGGGCATCATGGCGGTGATGCGCCGCCTGCTCCTGCTCCTGGCCGTCCTGACGGCCCTGACGGGTTGTGGGGGCTCGGAGGAGGCCGCGTGCGGACCGGTGACCCGGGAGGCGCTGGACCCCAACGCGGGCCTGCACGTCCTGCCCGACCAGGACCAGCCGCGCTACACCACCGACCCGCCCACGTCGGGGGCCCACTATTCGCTGCCGCCGCCCACCGGCGCCGTGGACGAGCCGATCGACCGACCCCTGCAGGTGACCGCGCTGGAGGGCGGCCGGGTACTCGTCCAGTACCGGGACCTGCCCGCCGCCGACGTGTCCGCCCTGGAGGCCCTTGCCGACGACAGGACCATCGTGGCCCCCAACCCGGATCAAGCCGAGCCGGTGGTGATGACCGCCTGGATCACCAAACAGACCTGCTCCGGCGTCGACCGCGAGATACTCGAGTCCTTCATCGACGAGCAACAGGGACGAGGCCCAGGCACCGACTTCTGAAATATACCACAACTCACCGTAAGCGGCGGTGATGGAATGGCAGACATGATGGATTCAAAATCCATTGTCCGAAAGGACGTGCGGGTTCGAATCCCGCCCGCCGCACTCGTGTCATGTCGCGAGACATCCTGGGGGCGCCGCGCTCTCCTCCACGACCGCGGGCTGCCTCCGGAAGGACTCGGGTCGAAGGGGTAGCTACGGTGACGGGATGCGGTGGCTGCTCGGACTCGTCGGCGTTGCGGCGCTGATCGGCGCGTTCCGGGAATGGCGGATCCGCTCGTTGGAGGCTCGGCACGACTCGGACCGGACGCCCTGAAGGCCCGATGAAACCATCCCCCCCGTTCCCCGGTCTGACCACCGTGGCGGCACCCGGAAGGCCAGCATGATCGCGTTCACGTTCCCGGGGCAGGGCTCCCAGAAGCCCGGCATGGGCGAGCCCTGGAAGGACCATCCCTCCTGGGAACTGGTCGAGGAGGCCGGCAGCGTGGCCGGTCGGGACGTGGCCCGGCTCCTGCTCACCGCCGACGCCGACGAGTTGCGCGAGACCCGCAACGCCCAGCTCGCCACCTACGTCACCAGCCTGATCGTCCTCGACGCCGTGGAGCGCCTCGGCGTGGACCCGGCCCGGGTCGCGGGCCACAGCCTCGGCGAGTACGCCGCCCTCACCGCGGCCGGCGTCCTGTCCTTCGCCGACGGCATCCGCCTGGTCACCGAGCGGGGCGAGGCCATGCAGGTCGCCGCCGCCGAGCGGGCCGGGACGATGGCCGCCGTCGTGGCCCTGGACGACGACGACGTCGCCGTGGCCTGTGCCCGCACCGACGGTGACGTCTGGGTGGCCAACCACAACGCCCCCGGTCAGGTCGTCATCGCCGGGGCCCCCGAAGCCATCGAGGCCGCCGGGATCCACGCCAAGGAGCTGGGCGCCCGACGCGTCATCGCCCTCGAAGTCGGGGGCGCCTTCCACACCCCGTTCATGGCCTCGGCCCGGGACCGCCTGCGCAAAGCCCTGGCCGAGGCCGACCTGCGCGACGCCGAGCTGCCTGTCCTGGCCAACGTCGACGCCCGCGCCCACACGTCCGCCGCGGACTGGGAGAACCTCCTGGCCGCCCAACTCTGCAGCCCGGTGCGCTGGCGCCACATCCTCCACGCCCTCAGCGACGAGGGGGTCAACCTGCTCGTCGAACTGGGTCCGGGCACCGCCCTCACCGGCATGGCCAAGCGCACCCTGGAGGGTGTCACCACGCTCTCGGTCGGCGCGCCCGACGACCTGGACAAGCTCCTCAGCACGATCTCCGAGCCCCGCTCGGCCGACGTGGCCCACGAAGCGGGCGAGCACCTCTTCGTGACCGAGCGCCTGGTGGTCAGCCCCGGCGCCGGCCTGTTCCGCGGTGAGCCCGGGGTCGGTCCCGGCACCCCGGTCGAGCCGGGCACCCTGGTGGGCCACGTCGGCCATCTCGAGGTCCGGTCCGCCTTCGCCGGCGAACTGGTCGACGTCCTCGCCGTCGACGGCGAGCGCCTGGCCCCCAGCGAGCCCGTGGCCTGGCTGCGGAGCGCCTGAGGATGGGATCCACCATCACCGGTTGGGGCGGCTCGCTGCCCGAGAAGATCCTGACCAACGCCGACCTCGAGGGCTGGCTGGACACCAGCGACGAGTGGATCGTCGAGCGCACCGGCATCCGGGAGCGTCGGGTGGGGGGCGTGACCTCCGACCTGGCCGTCGAGGCCGCCCAACGGGCGCTGAACCGGTCCGGGCACCGCCCTGAGGACGTCGACGCCCTGATCGTGGCCACCACCACGCCGGACCAGAGCGTGCCCGCCACGGCCTCCACCGTGCAGGAGGTCCTCGGCCTGGACTGCGGTGCGTTCGACCTCAATGCCGCCTGCTCCGGGTTCGTCTACGGCCTCGTCGTGGCCCACGGCCTCCTGGCCATCGGGCACCGCTGCATCCTGGTGGTCGGGGCCGACGCGCTGAGCCGCATCACCGACTGGGACGACCGCGGCACGGCGATCCTCTTCGGCGACGCCGGCGGCGCCGTCGTCCTGGAGGTCACCGACGAGGACCGGATCCTGGCCTGGGACCTCAGCTCGGACGGGAGTGGCCGCAACCTGCTCTACGCCGACATCGGCGGCACCATGAAGATGGACGGTCCCGAGATCTACCGCCGGGCGATCCGGGTCATCGTCAGTTCGGCGCAGGCAACCCTCGAACGGGCCGGTCTCACCGCCGCCGACGTGGACGTCCTGGTGCCCCACCAGGCCAACCAGCGCATCATGGACGCCGCCTGCCGTCGCCTCGGCGTCTCCGACGAGAAGGTCGTGTCCGTGCTCGAACGCACGGGCAACACGTCCGCCGCATCCATCCCCTTCGCCCTGGCCGAGGCCGCCGATGACGGGCGCCTGGCCGATGGCGCTCTCGTGCTCCTGGTCGGCTTCGGCGCCGGGATGACCGGGGCCAGCGCCCTCCTCCGTTGGGGCCGGTGACCGACAACGGCCGCGTCGCCCTGGTGACGGGCGGGAACCGGGGCATCGGCCTGGCCTGCGCCAAGGCGCTGGCCGACGCCGGCCATCGGGTCGCCGTCACCCACCGGGGCGAGCCCCCCGAGGTCCCCGGCCTCCTCCCGGTGCCCTGTGACGTGACCGACCCCGCCGCGGTGGAGGCCGCCTTCGCTGCGGTCGAAGAGGCACTGGGCCCCGTCGAGGTCCTCGTCCACGCCGCCGGCATCAACGCCGACACCCTCCTGCTCATGATGAAGGAGGAGGACTTCAGCCGGGTGATCGACGCCAACCTCACGGGCGCCTTCCGGGTCAGCAAGCGGGCCGCCAAGCGCATGCTCCGGGCCCGCTGGGGCCGCATCATCCTCGTCGGCTCGGTCGTGGGCCAGATCGGCTCGGCCGGCCAGGCCAACTACGCCGCCAGCAAGGCCGGCCTGGTCGGGTTCGCCCGCTCGCTGGCCCGCGAGCTGGCGCCCCGGTCGATCACGGTCAACGTGGTCAGCCCCGGGCCCATCGACACCGACATGCTGCGGGCCCTCGACGACGACCAGCGGGGCCTGCTCACCGCGATCGTGCCGCTCGGTCGGGTCGGCCGACCCGAAGAGGTCGCCGCCGCCGTGTGCTTCCTGGCCTCCGACGGCGCCGCCTACCTGACCGGGGTCAACCTCCCGGTCGACGGCGGCCTCGGCATGGGCGTGGGAAGCTGATCCCGCACGCCGACCTTTGGTTCAATGAGTTCACCGAGACAGGAGAGACCCCCCGTGAGTGATGATCTGTTCGAGCGCTTCAAGGGACACGCCGTCACCGTGCTGGCGGTGGACGCCGACAAGGTGACCCTCGAGGCCAACTTCGCCGACGACCTCGACGCCGACAGCCTGGACCTGGTCGAGCTGGTCATGGCCCTCGAGGACGAATTCGACGTCAGCATCGAGGAAGACGAGCTGGAGGGCATCGCCACGGTGGCCCAGGCCGTCGACCTCGTCCGCTCCAAGCTCTGAGCATGGATGGACGACGCGTCGTCGTGACCGGCGTCGGGGTCGTGTCGGCGGTCGGCATCGGCACCGAGGCCTTCTGGGCCGCCCTGCTCGGTCCGGCCGACGTCGGCCAGGCCCGGGAGATCCAGGACTGGGACCCGGGCCCCTGGTTCGACGGGGCCAAGGACGCCCGGCGGGCCGACCGCTTCACCCAACTGGGCGCCGGCGCCGCGGGCCTGGCCCTCGAGCAGTCCGGGGACCCGGCCGGCGACCCCGACCGGATCGGCGTGCTCGTGGGCACCGGCATCGGCGGCCTCCACACGCTGGAGGAGCAGGTCGAGGTCCATCGCGTTCGGGGGCCGACGCGGGTGTCACCGTTCCTCATCCCGATGATCATGCCCAACGCCGCCGCGGCCCGCATCTCCATGCGCAACGGCTTCCGGGGGCCCTGCGAGACGACGGTTACGGCCTGCGCCGCGGGCACCCACTCCATCGGCAACGCCGCCCGGTTGATCGCCACCGGTCGCTGCCACGCCGTGGTCGCCGGCGGCACCGAGAGCGCCATCACGGGTACCGGCGTCGCCGGCTTCGACAACATGACCGCGCTCAGCACCTCGGGCGTGTCCCGACCCTTCGACCGGGACCGCGACGGCTTCGTCATGGCCGAAGGGGCCGGCGTGCTCGTGCTCGAGGAGCTCGAGCACGCTCGGGCCCGCGGCGCCACACCCTTGGCCGAGGTCCTGGGGTCGGCCAGCACGGCCGACGCCCATCACATCACGGCCCCCGCCCCTGGTGGCTCGGGCGCCGTGACCTGCATGGAGCTGGCGCTGGCCGACGCCGGCCTGGCCCCCGATGCCGTGCGTCAGATCAACGCCCACGGCACCTCGACGCCGCTCAACGACGCCGCCGAGGCCGAAGCCATCGTCAAGGTCTTCGGCGCCCAGGGCCCACCCGTGACCTCGATCAAGGGGATCACCGGCCACAGCCTCGGTGCCGCCGGCGCGCTGGAGGCTGTCGCCGTCGTGCTGTCGATGCAGCACCGGCTCATCCCCCCGACCGCCAACCACGTCCAGCCCGAAGCGGACCTCGCCCCGATCGACGTCGTCACCGGCGACGGTCGCGAATGGGAGCCGGGGCCGACCCTGTCGAACTCGTTCGGCTTCGGTGGCCACAACGGCTGCGTCGTCCTGGGCGTGGCCCCGGAGGCCTAAGTCTCGGGTAGCTCCGAGCGCCGGACGGCGAGGAAGAAGAGCCCGGTCTCACAGGCCAGCTCGCCGTCCACCGTGGCCCGGCCCCGGCCTTTACCCGCCCGCTTGGACCGCTGCGTGAGCTCGACGTCGAGATCGACGCGCTCCCCCGGACGGACCTGTCGTCGGAATCGGGCCTTGTCGATGCCGCCGAAGAGCGGGATGTCGCCTTCCTCGCCCTCGCCGGCCATCGCCGCCGCCGCTCCGACCTGGGCGAGGGCCTCGATGAGCAGGACGCCGGGCACCACCGGATAGCCGGGGAAGTGCCCGGCGAAGAAGGCCTCGTCGCCGGTCGGGCGCCAGAACCCCTTCGCCCGCTCGTCGGGGACGATCTCGGTCAGCTCGTCGACGAGCAGGAAGGGGGCCCGGTGCGGGATGAGCGCCTCCGGTCGGGGCAGCGGCTCTCCCGGCGACCACACCGGCGGGGTCACGAGCCCAGCGCGGCCAGGAACTTGGTCGGCGTGTCCTTGGGGCTGACCTTGTACCAGGCCTCCTGGAGCCTTCCGTCGGCCCCGATCAGGAACGACGACCGGATGATCCCCATGTAGGTCTTCCCGTAGTTCTTCTTCTCGCCCCAGACGCCGTAGGCCTCGGCCACGATGTGCTCGGGATCCGACAGCAGCGTGAAGCCCAGCCCGTACTTCTCGTCGAACTTGGCCAGCTTGGCCGGCGGATCCGGGCTGATGCCCAGGATCACGGCGTCGCCGATGTCCTCCCGCACGTCCCGCAGGCCACAGGACTGCGTGGTGCAGCCCGGCGTGTCGGCCCTCGGGTAGAAGTAGACGAGGACGGGCCGACCTTTGAGATCGGCCAGCTTCACCATCTCGCCGTTCTGGTCGAGCAGGGCGATCGCCGGGGCCTTGGCCCCCGTCTCGAGTCGTGTGGGATCAGCCATGGCCCGCAAGGTAGCCGCCGCCGGACCCTCAGCCCGAGGTCAGGGCGGCCAGGCGACCGAAGAGGGTCCACACCACGACACGGGCCCGGACGCGCCACGGGGGCGACCCGGAGGCCGCCCCCGTGGGCCCGAAGTGGGTGGAGTCAGCCCTTGGCCGCCGCCTTGAGCTTGGAACCGGCCGAGACCTTGGCCGCGTTGGTGGCCGCGATCTGGATCGTGGCCCCCGTCTGGGGGTTCCGGCCCGTTCGGGCGGACCGGAAGGTCTGCTCGATGGAGAGGAACCCGGGGATGGTGATCTTGTCCCCCGAGCCGACCGCCCCGTAGGCGACCTCGGCGAAACCGTCGAGCACCGCCCCCACATCGGTCTTGCTGAGGTTGGTCTTCCCGGCGATGGCGTCGATCAACTCACTCTTGTTCATTGCACCCTCCTGGGCTTGGTCGGACGATCGGGTCGGTCCCGAAACGAACCGGCTGAAGGGCACGCGAGTCGATTTGACCCCCCAAAGTCAAGCATTTCCGCCGTTCAGGGCATTTCGGAAGCCGGCGACGAGCTCGGCGGCCCCCGTCGGCCCCCCGCCCTCGAGCACCCGGCGGACCAGGGCGGAGCCCACCACGACCCCGTCGGCGACCGCGCAGGCCTCCACCGCCTGGGCCGGTGTGGAGATGCCCACGCCGATCAGAACCGGCTTGTCGGTCACCGCCTTCAGCCGCCGGGCGAGCTCCACCGCGGTGCCGGCCAGGTCGGCGCGCTCCCCCGTCACGCCGAGCAGGCCGACGCCGTAGACGAAGCCCCGGGACCGCTCGCCGATGGCCACGAGGCGCTCGTCGGGTGTGGTCGGCGCGGCCAGGAGGACGGTCTCCACCCCCGCCCCGTCCGCGGCCTTGGCCCACGGGCCGACCTCATCGAGGGGCAGGTCGGGCAGGATCGCCGCCGCGACCCCCGCCCGGGCCAGGGCGTCGGCGCAGCGCTGGTGGCCCCAGCGGAAGACGAGGTTGTAGTAGGTCATGATCGCCAGCGGGACCGCGGTCTCCTGGCCGGCCAGGGCTTCGACGATTCCCCGAGGCGTGGCCCCGGCGGCCAGGGCCTGCGCCGACGCCGCCTGGATGACCGGGCCGTCCATGACCGGGTCCGAGAACGGGATCCCCACCTCGATGGCGTCGGCTCCTGCTTCGGCCAGCGGGTCGAGCAGGGCCTCCCAGCCCGGCAGACCGCCGGTGATGTAGGGCACCAGCAGCTTGCGGCCGGCGTCCCGTCCGGCCCGCAGGGCCGTCTCCAGGCCCTCAGCCACGGAGCTCGGCGACCTGGGCGACGTCCTTGTCCCCCCGGCCGGAAAGGTTGAGCAGGACGGTGCGGCCGGCCAGCGAGGCCCGTTCCCGGGACACCCAGGCCAGCGCGTGGGCCGGCTCGAGGGCCGGGATGATCCCCTCCGTGCGGGACAGCAGGGCGAAGGCGTCCAGCACCTCGTCGTCGTCCACCGCCTCGTACCGGGCGCGGCCGATGTCGGCCAGGTGGGCGTGCTCGGGGCCGACGCCCGGGTAGTCCAGCCCGGCGGACACCGAGTGGGCCTCCTGGACCTGGCCCGCCTCGTCCTGCAGCAGGTAGGAGGTGCTGCCGTGGACCACCCCGGGAATCCCGTGGCCGATGGCGGCGCCACCGGCGGGTTCCACGCCCACCAGTTCGGTCCCGGCGTCGTCGGCGAAGCCCGAGAAGAGCCCCATGGCGTTGGAGCCCCCGCCGACGCAGGCCACGACGACGTCGGGCAGGGCGCCGGTGCGCTCCAGGATCTGCGCCCGGGCCTCGATGCCGATGACCCGGTGCAGCTCTCGAACCATCCAGGGGTACGGATGCGGGCCCATGACCGAGCCGAGGCAGTAGTGCGTGGTCTCGACCGTGGCCACCCAGTCCCGCAGGGCCTCGTTGATGGCGTCCTTCAGCGTCCGGCTGCCCGAGGCCGCGCCCCGCACCTCGGCGCCGAGCAGGCGCATCCGGAAGACGTTGAGCTCCTGGCGGTCCATGTCCACCTCGCCCATGTAGACGAGGCACTCCATGCCCAGGAGGGCGGCCACCGTGGCCGTGGCCACGCCGTGCTGGCCCGCCCCGGTCTCGGCCACCAGCCGGTTCTTGCCCATCCGCTTGGCCAGCAGGGCCTGGCCCAGCACGTTGTTGATCTTGTGTGAGCCGGTGTGGTTGAGGTCCTCCCGCTTCAGCAGCAGACGACAGCCCAGCTCCTCGCCGAGTCGACGGCACTCGGTCAGGGGTGACGGCCGCCCCGCGTAGTCGGCCAGCAGGCCGTCCAGCTCCGCCCGGAAAGCGGGATCGGCCCAGGCTTCGCGGAACGCGTCCTCCAGCTCGGTGCAGGCGGGGACCAGCGTCTCGGGCACGAAGCGCCCGCCGAAGCGCCCGAAGCGCCCGTCCGCCGCCGGATCCGGCATCACCGTCGTCCCGTCGGTCACCATCCGGCCTCCGACTCCCAGTCGTAGGGGACGTGGTCCCCGCTGCCCTCGTACTCCGGCGGGGCGGCGGCGCGGGCCGCGCTGACGAAGGCCCGTACCTTGCGAGGGTCCTTGCGCCCGGGCGACCGCTCGACGCCCGTCGACACGTCGACACCCCAGGGCCGGACGGCCTCGATCCCGTCGGCCACGTTCTCCGGCGTCAGGCCGCCGGCCAGGATCACCCGGCGGTTCACCGGGATGCCATCGGCCAGCGACCAGTCGAAGACCTGGCCGGAACCGGGCCGGGGAGCGTCCAGGAGCAGGGCATCGGCCCCGAACTCGTCCCAGTGGTCCAACGCCGGGTCCCCCGCCGGCAAGCCTTTGATGACCAGACCCACCCGCTGGCGCACGGCCCGGGTGACCTCGGGAGTCTCCCGGCCGTGGAGTTGGGCCGCCTTGAGCCCACAGGTCTGAACGGTCTGTACCACCTGCTGGACGCTGCTGTCCTTGAACACGCCCACCGTCAGGATCTCGGGCGGTAGGCGGCTGGCGATCCCCCGCACCTTGTGGGGCGCCATCTGACGGGGCGACGGCGCGAAGACGAAGCCGACGGCGTCGGCGCCCATGGCCACCGCCAGGAGGGCGTCCTCCTCGCTGGTGATCCCGCAGATCTTGACGAACACGGCCGGGACGCTACCCGTCGCCCCGTCGGGCGCTGTGGGCCATCGAGACGGAACGTCGTCGGGCAGGGCGAACCGAGGCGACCCCCCACCCCCCCCGGCCGCCGCGTTCGGCCCAGGCTGACGACTATGACCGCCGCCCGGTGCCGGCGGCCACGAGGCGGGCGGCGGCGGCCTCGGCGTCGCCGGAGGTGACCAGCGACTCGCCGACCAGGACGGCGTCGTAACCGCCCTCGGCCAAAGCGAACACGTCCTGCGGACCGGTGATGCCGGACTCGGCCACCCGGACCACACCGGCCGGGAGGACGGCGGCGAGGTCCAGGGCCCGGTGGGTGTCCACCGCGAACGTCATCAGGTCCCGCTGGTTCACGCCGATCAGGTCGGCGCCGGCGTGCAGGGCGCGCTCGACCTCGGCCGCGTCGTGCACCTCCACGAGGGCGGCCAGATCCAGCTCTGCGGCGAGCTGGGTGAACGCCCGCAGTTCGGCGTCGTCGAGGGCGGCGACGATCAGCAGGACCGCGTCAGCGCCCATCAGGCGGGCGTCGCACACATCCACCTCGTCCACGGTGAAGTCCTTGCGCAGGACCGGTACGGCCACCGCCGCCCGGGCCGCGGCCAGGTCGTCGGACGAGCCGCCGAAATGGGGGCCATCGGTCAGCACCGAGAGGCAGGTGGCGCCACCAGCCTCGTACCGGCGGGCCAGCGCCGCCGGGTCCAGCTCCGGGGCCAGGTCGCCCTTGGAGGGCGAGCGGCGCTTCACCTCGGCGATCAGGGCCAGCCCCGTCCTGGCCGCCAATGCCGCCCGGAAGGGCCGAGGGGCCCCCGATCGTCGAGCCTGCTCGAGCACCTTGGCGCGTGACCGGCCATCGGCCGCAACCCGCTCCCGGTGCACCGCGACGATGCCGTCGAGGTAGGTCACAGCCGGGGGAGCTCACGGACCTGGACCGGTGCACCATCGACGACGGCGTCGGCGGGGGGCTCCACCGCCCGACCCACATAGGCCAGGGCCACGGCGGCGTGGTCGCCGGCGGCCGGGACGGCGGAGGTGACCTCGCCCACCACGTGGCCGTCGACGGAGACCTCGGCGCCGACCGCCAGGTTGCCTTCCTCGCTGCGCAGCAGGCGCAGGTGGCGGGGGACGTTGCCGCCCCGGCTGTCGATGCGGGCCACCAGCTCCTGGCCGGTGAAACAGCCCTTGGTGAACGAGACCGACCGCTCGACCACGCCGGCCTCGGCCGGGATGGTCCGCTCGGTCAGCTCGGCCCCCATCGCGGGCACCCCGGCCTCGATGCGCAGCCGCTCCAGGGCCTCGGCGGTGAGGACGGCGAGACCCTCGGGCACGATGTCGGTCCCCAGCAGGTCGACGCCGGCCACCCCGGGCCAGGCCGGTGCCAGGGCCAGCACCCCGTTCGGCACGGACACCGTGTCGATGCCCCGCACGGCGATCATCGGCTCGGTGGTCATGCTCAGCTCGGCCTTCGTGCGCAGGAGGAAGCGGCGGAGGCGGGTCAGCAGGGCCTCACCGTGCCCGGCGTCCACGTCGGCCAGGAAGGCCTCGTCGGCGACCCGGGTCAGGCGGCACCAGGCGTCGACCTTGCCCTGCGGCTGCAACACGAAGGTCCAGGCGGCGTCCCCCACATCCAGGGCGAGGACGTCCTGGCTGAGCTGGCCCTGCAGGTAGGCGGCGGCGTCGGTCCCGTCGATGCGGACCACGTCCCGGGCGACCAGGGCCGCTCCGGCGTCGTGCTCAGCCACCGGATGCTCCCGAGGCCGCCCGCCGGGCCGCCGTCATCCGCCGGGCCGACGGGATGGCGGCGAGGATGGCCCGGGCCTTGGCGTGGCACTCGGCGTCCTCGCCCGCGGGGTCGCTGTCGAAGACGATCCCGGCCCCGGCCTGCACCGATGCCCGCCCGTCGGCCCCGACGAGCAGGGTGCGGATGGCGATCGCCGTGTCGATGTTGCCGGAGAAGTCGAGGTAGCCCACGATGCCGGCGTACGGACCCCGCCGAGTCGGCTCGAGGTCGTCGATGATCTCCATGGCCCGCACCTTGGGGGCGCCCGACACCGTGCCCGCGGGCAGGGTGGCCCGGAGCACGTCGACCGGCGTGGCGCCCTCGGCCAGCTCCCCCGAGACCTGCGAGGTCAGGTGCATCACGTGGCTGTAGCGCTCGAGGGTCATGCGTTCGTCGACGTGCTCGGTCCCGAAGGCCACCACCCGGCCCACGTCGTTTCGGGCCAGGTCCAGCAGCATGACGTGCTCGGCCACTTCCTTGGGGTGCTCCCGCAGCTCGGCCCCGAGGAGGCGGTCCTCCTCGTCGGTGACGCCCCGGGGCCGGGTGCCGGCGATCGGGCGGGACACCACCCGACCGTCCCGGAGCAGCACCATCGGCTCGGGTGAGGCCCCGACCACGGTGATCTCCGGGTAGCGCACGAAGTACATGTACGGGCTGGGGTTGATCTGGCGCAGTACCCGGTAGACGTCGAAGGGGTCGGCATCGAGCTCGACGTCGAAGCGCTGGGACAGCACCACCTGGAAGATGTCCCCCGCCACGATGTGCTCCTTGGCCGCGACGACAGCCTCCTGGTACGCGGCCGAGCCGAGGACGGACCGGTAGGCGGGGAGCGGCTCGTCCCGGCGGGGCGGGTCCAGCAGGGGCTCGTCCAGGGGCCGGGCCCCGTCCCGGGCCAGGGCCTCGACCCGGGCGACCGCGTCGTCGTAGGCCGCGTCCACCGCGGCCGCGTCGGCGCCCGGGGGGACCACGGCCGACGCCACGAGGGTGACCTGCTGGTTCCAGTGGTCGAAGGCGGCGACCTCACCGATGACCGACACCATGGCGTCGGGATGACCCTGGTCGTCGTCCGGAGGCGACGGCAGGTGCTCGACCTCGCGCACGACGTCGTAGCCGAGGTAGCCCATCACGCCGGCGTGCAGGGGGGCCAACCCGGGCAGGTCCGGCGTGCGGTACGCCCCGACCAGCCACTCGACGGCGGCCAGCACGCCCTGGTCGACAGGAAGGCCCTCGGGCATGCGCCCGCGGACCTCGATGGCCCCGTCCCGGGCGATCAGCGTGGTCAGCGGATGGCGACCGACGAACGAGTACCGGCTCCACCGCTCGCCCCGGTCGACGGACTCCAACAGGAAGCCGGGGCCGTCGTCGACGAGGCGGGCGAAGGCCGACACCGGCGTGACGAAGTCGGCCAGGAGGTCCCGCCAGACGGGAACGACGGTGTAGTCCCGGGCCAGCGCCCGGAACGCTTCGCGGTCAGGCTTGATCATCGACCGCAGCGAGTTGCGAGGCCTGAGTCATGACTCCTGTGCCCCTCTGCCATTGCCGGTTCGGGGGCACTCCTCACGACTCGGCGTGATCACCGAAGTCCCTGAAGAAGCACGAGCGCTCACCGGTGTGACAGGCGCCGCGGCCCTCCTGCTCGACCACGAAGAGCAGGGTGTCGCCGTCGCAGTCGTAGGCCGCCCGGCGCACGTACTGCCGGTCGCCGGAGGTCTCGCCCTTGCACCAGTACTCCTGGCGGGAGCGGCTCCAGAACCACGTCCGCCCGGTCTCGAGGGTCTTGGCCAGGGACTCGGCGTTCATCCAGGCCATCATCAGCACCTCGCCGGTGCCCTCCTCCTGCACGATGGCGGGCACGAGGCCGTCGGCGTTGTAGGTCACGGCCGTCAGTTGCTCGGGGGAGGCGGCCAGAGGGGTCGAGATGGGGCTCACCCGGCCATCCTACGGAGGGTCTCCGGGGGTCCCCCAGGGACTTGCCGGGACTCACAGGTAGAGGCCGGCGCCACTCTCCTCGAGGCGGGTGGCGGCCACGGCGTGGATGTCGCGCTCGCGCAGGATGAGGTAGTCGTCGCCCCCGACCTCGACCTCGTAGCGGTCCTCGGGATTGAACAGGACATGGTCGCCGAGCTCCATGGCCCGCACGTTCGGCCCCACGGCGATGACCTCGGCCCAGGCCAGGCGCTTGCCCACCTGGGCCGTGGCCGGGATCAAGATGCCGCCGGTGCTCCGGCGCTCGCCCTCCTGGCGGTCCATGTCCACCAGGATGCGGTCGTTCAGCATCTTGATCGGCAGCCGTTCCCGGCCCCGCTGATCTCTGACCGGCACCGCTTTGGCGGTACCGGCCTCGGTGCTCTCGGCCGTCGTGCCGTTCGCGTCTCCCATCGGGGCGACGGTACCGCTCACACCGGGCGGACGGTGATGCCCCGGGCGGCCATCGCCGCCTTGGCCTGGGCCACGGTGTGCTCGCCGAAGTGGAAGATGCTGGCCGCCAAGACGGCATCGGCGTGACCGAGGAGGATGCCGTCGGCCAGGTGGTCGAGGGTGCCCACGCCTCCGCTGGCGATGACCGGGACGTTGACCGCATCACTCACCGCCGCGGTCAGCTCGAGATCGAAGCCGTCCCTGGTGCCGTCCCGGTCCATGGAGGTCAGCAGGATCTCCCCCGCCCCTCGACGCACGACCTCTTCGGCCCAGGCCACGGCGTTCAGCCCCGTCGGCGTGCGCCCGCCGTGGGTGAACACCTCCGGGGTGCCGTCGTCGCGGCGGCGGGCGTCGATGGCCACCACCATGCACTGGGACCCGAACTCGGCGGCGATCGCCGACACCAGGTCGGGGTCCTCCACCGCCGCCGTCATGACCGAGACCTTGTCGGCCCCGGCCCGGAGCAGCCGGCGGGCGTCGCCGAGCTCGCGCACCCCGCCCCCGATGGTGAACGGTATGAACACCTCCTCGGCGGTGTGCCGGGCCAGCTCGACGATGGTCGCCCGCTTGTCCGACGAGGCGGTGATGTCCAGGAAGACGATCTCGTCGGCACCCTCGGCGTCGTACCGGGCGGCCAGCTCGACGGGATCGCCGGCGTCGGTCAGGTCGACGAAGTTCACGCCCTTGACCACCCGACCGGCGGTGACGTCGAGGCAGGGGATCACCCGGGCCACGTTCACGGGGCCAGCACCGCCACGGCCTCGGCCACCGTCACCCGGTCGTCGTAGAGGGCCCGGCCCACGATCACGCCGTCCAGGTCCAGAGCGGTGAGGGCCACGAGGTCGACGGGCGAGCCCACGCCCCCCGAGGCCACCACCGGGACGGTGGCCACCTCGAGGACCGCCGACAGGCCCTCCAGGTCCGGACCTTCGAGGGTCCCGTCCCGGCCGATCTCGGTGACCACCAGAGCGGCCACGCCCATGGCTCCGAAACGGGCCGCGGCCTCGAGCAGGTCGACGCCGGCCGAGGCCTCCCAGCCCCGCACGGCCAGGTCCCGGCCCCGGGCGTCGAGGCCCACGGCCACCGGGCCGTCGGGGACCAGGGAAGCGACCAGGTCCGGGTCCTCCAGGGCCGCGGTGCCCATCACGACCCGGGCCACGCCCGCCGCCCAGAGACCTTCGGCGTCGGCCCTCGAGCGCACCCCGCCCCCCACCTGCACCGGCACGTCCACGGCCGCGGCGATGCGGCCAATGACCTCCCGGTTGACCGCCTCGCCACTGCGGGCCGCATCCAGGTCGACGACGTGGATCCAGGGGGCGCCTTCGGCGGTGAACCGCCGGGCCTGGCCGACCGGGTCGTCGCCGTAGTCGGTCGCCCGGTCGTAGTCCCCCTGGCGCAGGCGGACGCAGTGCCCCCCGAGGAGGTCTATGGCGGCGTACAGGTTCATGACAGCCGGCGCAGGAAGTTGGCCAGGATCTGCTGGCCCGCCCGGCCGGACTTCTCCGGGTGGAACTGCATGGCCCAGACGTTGTCCCGCTCCACGCCGGCCACGACAGAACCGCCGTAGTCGCAGGTGGCGACGACGCCCGGTCCCGGCTCCGGGGCGTACGAGTGCACGAAGTACACCCAGGTCGGGTCGTCCACCCCGGCCAACATCGCCGCCGCACCGTGGGCCTCGAGGATGTTCCACTGCATCTGCGGGTGCTTGACCCCGTCCGGCAGCCGGCGAACGGTCTCGGGCAGGATCCCGAGCCCGGCCACGCCCGGGTCCTCCTCGGAGGCGACGTACAGGAGTTGCATGCCGACGCAGATGCCGAGGAACGGGCGGCCCGAGGCCACGGCTTCATGGCTCAGATCGGCCAGGCCGGTGCGGTGCAGGGCGGCCATGCAGGACCCGAAGGCCCCGACCCCGGGCAACACGACGCCCGCGGCGTCGGCGATCAACCCGGCGTCAGCGGTCAGGTGGGCGTCGGCGCCGAGGTGCTCCAGCGCCTTCTGGGCCGAACGCAGGTTGCCGATCCCGTAGTCGAGGACCGCCACCAGCGGCCGCTCCACCTCGGTCAAAGGGTCCCCTTGGTGGACGGGATCCCCGAGCCCTCGAGCCGTGCGGCGTCACGGAGGGCACGGGCGGTCGCCTTGAACGAGGCCTCGATGACGTGGTGGGTGTTCCTGCCCCGGACCATCGTGAGGTGCAGCGTCCAACCCGCGGCCGTGATCAGGGCCCGCCAGAACTCCTCGGCCAGCTGCGGGTCGAACGGCGGATCGCCCAGGATCTTCTCGCCCGGCGGGTCGATCTCGTAGACCAGGAACGGGCGCCCGGACAGGTCGAGGGCGGCCTCGACCAGCGCCTCGTCGAGCGGCACCGCGGACGAGGCGAACCGACGCACGCCGGCCTTGTCGCCCAGGGCCTCCTTCAGGGCGCCACCCAGGGCGATGCCCACGTCCTCCACGGTGTGGTGGGCGTCGATCTCCAGGTCGCCTTGGGCCCGCACCGTCAGGTCGAGGCCGCCGTGGCGCCCGAATTGGGCCAGCATGTGGTCGAAGAAGGGCAGTCCGGTGTCGACCGTGACCGCGCCGGTGCCGTCGAGGGCGACGGTCAGCTCGATGCTGGTCTCGGCCGTCGTGCGTTCGACGGTGGCCGTGCGTGGGGCACTCACAGGATCTCCTCGAGGGCGGTCAGGAAGCGGTCGTTCTCTTCGGGCGTACCGACGGTGACCCGGAGGCAGTCCTCCAGGCGGGGCCAGGAGGCGCAGTTGCGGACCAGGACGCCCCGGTCGACCAAGGCCTGCCAGACGGTGTCGCCCCGGGCCGCGTCCGGGCGGAAGAGGATGAAGTTGGCCCCTGACGGCCACTGGCGCACCGGGAGGTGACCGAGGCCCGCCACCAGGCGCCCCCGTTCGTCCACGATGCGGCGCACCCGCTCGTCCATGGCCTCGACGTGGCCCAGGGCAAGGCGTCCGGCGAGCTGGGTCACCGCGTCGAGGTGGTACGGCAGGGCGACCTTCGCCAGCTCGGCCACGACCCACGCCGGGCCGATCCCGTAGCCGAGGCGGCCGGCCGCCATGGCCCAGGTCTTGGAGAAGGTCCGGGTCACCAGCAACGGCCGATCGTCGTCGATCAGGTCCAGGGCGGTCGAAGGGGCGAACTGGCCGTAGGCCTCGTCCACCACGAGCAGGGCGCCGGCGCCGGCGCACCGGTCGGCCACGGCGACCACTTGTTCGGGGTCGGCCACGAGCCCGGTCGGGTTGTCCGGCGAGCAGAGGAACACCACACCCGGGCCCCGGGCCAGGACACGGTCGACTTCGTCGAGGCCGAGGGCGAAGTCTTCGTTCCGCTCGCCCTGGATCACCCCGGTGCCCGTGATCCGGGCCAGGTGGCTGTGTACGGCGTAGGTCGGCTCGAAGGTCGCCGCCGTGCGACCGGCGCCGCCGTAGGCCAGGAGCACCGACTGGATGACCTCGTTGGAGCCGTTGGCGCAGAACACGGCGTCGACGGTCGTGGCGTGGTGGTCGGCCAGCGCCGAGCGCAGGGCGAGGGCCTCCCTGTCGGGGTAGCGGTTCCAGGCCACGTCGGTCAGGGCCGCGGCCAGCTCCTCGACCCAGGCCGTGGGCGGGCCCACGGGGGACTCGTTGGTGTTCAGCCTGACCGGGACATCGAGTTGGGGCGAGTGGTAGCCGGCCATGAGGGCCAGGTCGCCGCGGGGCTGGACCCGGGTGGCGGTCATGGCGTCGGCCTCCGGCGGGCAGCGATGGAGGCGGCGTGCACCGGGAGGCCCTCGGCCGTGGCCAGCGTCTCGACCACAGGGCCCAGGCGGGCCAGGCCGGCCTCGTCGACGGTCACGACATGGATCTGCTTGAGGAAGTCCAGCACCGACAGGGCCCCGGCATAGCGGGCCGAGCCGAAGGTGGGCAGGACGTGGCTGGGCCCGGCCGTGTAGTCGCCCAGGGAGGCCGGGGACCAGCGGCCGCAGAACACGGCGCCCGCGTTGCGCACCAGGGGGACCAGCGCGGCGGGATCGGCGGTCATGAGCTGGAGGTGCTCGGGGGCGATGGCGTTGGCCACAGCCATCGCGGCCTCGGGCCCGTCCACCAGCACGGTGTAGCCGCCGTCGGCCAGGGTGGCCTCGATGTCGGCCCGGCGCTCGGCTCCGGCGACGATCCCGACGGTGGCGGCGTCCACCGCGTCGGCCACGGCCTCCGACCAGGTGATCAGCCAGGCCAACCCGCCCGGGCCGTGTTCGGCCTGCACGACGATGTCGGTGGCGCAGAGCTCGGCGGGCACGGTGTCGTCACCGATGACCACCACCTCGGACGGGCCGGCGAAGGCGGCGGGCACGCCGACCAGGCCGGTGACCTGACGCTTGGCCTGGGAGACGTAGACGTTGCCCGGGCCCACGATGACATCGACCGGCCGGATGCTCTCGGTGCCGTGGGCCAGCGCCCCGACGGCCTGGGCCCCGCCGATCCGGTAGACCTCGTCGGCCCCGGCGATGGCCGCCGCGGCCAGCGTCTCGACGGGGACCGCACCGTCCGGGCCGGGCGGGGTGCACAGCACGACCTCGTCCACCCCCGCCGCCCGGGCCGGGATCACGGTCATCAGCACGGTCGAGGGATAGCGGGCCCGGCCGCCCGGCACGTAGCAGCCGGCCCGGGCCACGGGAACGTAGTACTCGTCGATGACCACCCCGTCCCGGTCGTGGCGCCGAGCGGGCGGGACCTGACCCGCGTGGTAGGCCGTGATCTCGTCGGCGGCCCGCGCGAGGGCGGCCCGGACCGCGGGGTCGACCGTGTCCAGGGCCGCGGTCACCTCGGCGGGCGGTACCCGCAGGTCGTCGATGACGACACCGTCGAGGCGCTGGGTCTGGGCCCGTACCGCGGCGTCACCCCCCGTGGCGACATCGGCCAGGATGGCCCGCACCGCCTCCACGGGCTCGTCGCCGCCGAGCGCGGGTCGGGGCAGGTCAGCCGACGGGTCGGCGGCGCCCCGCCGGTCGAGGCGGGTCAGCAGGGGGGCGAGGACGGGGGCCATCGGCGCCTCACGGTACCGGCGCCCCCTACTGGCTTCGATGGGTTTGCGCTACACAAGGCCGGTGACCGCTCACCACGCACAGCTGGCCTCGACGGCGTCCAGCCTCGACGATCTGATCAAGCGGGTGACGGCCGCGGCCGACGACCTGGTGGGCGACCGGGAGGATCTGGCCGCCGACCTCTACGAGGTGGAGCGGTCGCTGCGCACCGGGGCCCGACGCCTGGCCACCGTGCTGCGTCGCCTGGACCGCCTCTGACGGGGAAGCATCCCCGATGGCGTCAGGAGGGGCCCGGACGCGGGGCCGGCGCCCACGAAGGGCGCCGGCCGTGGGCGACCTCGGGCGGCGGATCCCGATGGTCGCCAGTAGCCAGGTGGCGGGAACCTGGCAGGACGCCACCTTAGCCCGAAGTCAGACCTCCGATGAGGGACAGAAGTCGTTCAGCACGCAGTCCCCGCACCGGGGCCGGCGGGCCGGGCAGACCCGGCGGCCGTGCAGGATGAGGCGGAGGCCGAAGCGGCCCCTTTCGGCGGCGGGGATCATGGCGTTCAGCACCATCTCCACCTTCACCGGGTCCTCCTCCTCCGTCAGGCCGAGGCGGCGGGACAGGCGCCCCACGTGGGTGTCGACAGGCAGGCCGGGGAGGCCCAGGGCCACCGACCGGAGGACGTTGGCCGTCTTGCGTCCGACGCCGGGCAACTTCGTCAACTCGACCATCCGGGAGGGCACCTCGCCGTCGTGGTCTTCGACGAGCCCCTGGGCCATGCCGATCAGGCTCTTGGCCTTCGAGCGGAAGAAGCCGGTGGAGCGGATGATCTCCTCCAGCTCCAGCGGGTCGGCCTCGGCGAGGTCGAACGCCGTCGGGTAGCGGGCGAACAGGTGCGGGGTGACCATGTTCACCCGGGTGTCGGTGCACTGGGCCGACAGGATCGTCGCCGCCAGGAGCTGGAACGGGTTCTCGTGGTCCAGCTCGCAACGGGCGTCGGGGTACTCGTCGACGAGGCGGCGCATGGTCTCCCGGGCACGACCGGCGGGCGTTCGGGGGCGAGCCACGTCGGTAGTGTGCCGCGCCGTGGCGACCGTGGAGATCGACCTCGCCCTCGGCCCGGACGACGATCCCGCTCGGGTCGCCGCGAACCGGCTGAGACCGGCGATCGAGGCGGCACGGGCCATCGGTGCCCCCGCCGTCCGCTGGTGGGTCGAGGCCAGCACCGACCGTCACGTCGAGGCCGCCGAGCGGGCCGGCCTCGAGCCTGTGCGACGGCTCCACCAGATGCGCCGGCCGCTACCCCTGGACGAGACGACCGACCTGGTCACCCGGCCGTTCCGCCCCGGCGAGGACGACGCCGCCTGGCTGGCGGTGAACAACCGGGCCTTCGCCTGGCACCCCGATCAGGGCGGCTGGACCCCCGAGACCCTCCGGGGCCGCCTGGCCGAGGCCTGGTTCGACCCCGAGGGCTTCCTGCTCCACGAGGAGGACGGCCGCCTGAGCGGGTTCTGCTGGACAAAGGTCCACGGCGGCGAGGTCCCGCCCCTGGGCGAGATCTACGTGATCGCCGTCGACCCGGACTTCGTAGGCCGTGGCCTCGGCCGGGCCCTGACCCTGGCCGGGCTGCAACACCTGGCCGGGCGGGGCCTGACCGTCGGCATGCTCTACGTCGAAGCCGACAACGCCCCCGCCCTCGGCCTCTACGAGTCCCTCGGCTTCACGGTGCACCACACCACGACGGCCTTCGAAACCCGCTTCTGACCCCTTCGTTCCGGATCAGGTGGAGACGCCGACGGCGGAGCCGATGCCGAAGGTGACGGCGCCGGCGAGGACGGCAATGGTGACGTAGCGGGCCGCGAGGCGGAGCGGAGAGCCCATGGTGAAGCGGGCGAGGGCGATGCCCAGGGCGGCGGCGCCGACGACACCGAGGACGACGGATGCCACGATGGCCGCGGTGCCCGTGGTCACGAACCAGGGCAGCAGGGGCAACAGCGCGCCACACGAGAACGCCAGGAACGACGACACGGCCGCCCCCACCGGTGAGCCCAGCGAATCCGGATCGATCCCCAGCTCCTCTCGGGCATGGGCCCGCAGCGCGGTCTCCGGATCGACCATGACCCCCTGGGCCAGCTGGCGGGCCAGCTCGGGGTCGACACCGCG
>Ga0315283_10000215_pt1 | contig 38518 bp, 50 predicted proteins | sample YL17G09_0_MG_FD_204541 | JGI IMG/M metagenome (GOLD analysis project Ga0315283, IMG submission 204541) | Sediment microbial communities from Yellowstone Lake, YNP, Wyoming, USA - YL17G09_0 | ecosystem: Environmental > Aquatic > Freshwater > Lake > Sediment | place: USA: Wyoming | collected...
AAACGTGGAATGCATTTGTGGGATGAAGTTGCATCGGATGCAGATCACTACTTGTATTGTGATGCTTGTGAAATGCACATCAATATTCAGGAGAACACATGAAAGTAAATCGTTTTGAATTGGTCAAGAAATTTGAAATGCTGCTTCCTGCCGTTGGTTTCAATGCTATGCTTCCTGAGTATCAACGATTTCGAATCAGCAATTCAACTATTAGTGCGACAGATGGATCAATGCAGATTGTTACATTTTTGTCTGTAGATTTGGGGTTCTCGTGTTCTATTGCAGCTCGAGACTTTTATGGTATTTTATCTTCGTTACAGGATGAAGACATAGATATTACATTGGATCGTGCAACAAGTAAGTTGATCCTCAAGACCAAAAAAATCGAAGCTGAATTTGCTTCGTATCCATACAAGCCTATTAAGGAAATTGAACCTGTGGGGACCCCATGGTCTGTTGAAAAGATTGGTGGAATTCAACCTCTTATAGAAAAGCTAACTTTCTGTCAATCTGCAGTATCAAAAGATGATACGGCGGGAGTCTTTTGTGGTGTGCTTATTGATAAGGAGTACATTGTTGCTTCCGATAGATATCGAGTTTGTCGTTCGAAATTTCTGGTGAATGGAGAACCACTAATTGATTTTGTCATTTCTATTCCATGTGCATTTGTGGACCTGATGAAAAAGTATGCTGATAAACTGGAATTTCTGGGACTTTGTGATGCAAAACGAAAGATGTATTTGATTTGTAAAGACGGGACACTATTAGTTACAACCCTCTATTCTGAAAATTATCATGATACCCGAGAATTTTTTCCAAATGGCGAATTTCGAACAATTATTATTACCCCAGAAATTTTTTCAACCATTGAACATCACGCTCTATTTTTGAAGCATTTGCCGGTTATTGATCAAGATATTACCGTGCAATTCAAAAATAAAATATGTACGGTTTCTTCTGAAATAAAGCAGATCGCTACGTTAAAAGAAACGTTTGACACCGAAGAAGATTGGGATCTTACACTTTTTGTTAATCCTGCATTTTTTTATGATGCCAATCAAAAAATGAGTGCTCAAGCAGCTGAACCAGGTAGCGCTCCCGTGGTTCACTATTTTACAGATGAAGGAAATATCATTTCCGTGCGAGGCGATGATGAATATTTGATTACACCGAGAGGATAAACCATTGGAACCAATAACTCCGAGAAAACAAAAGTCCTTTTTTCTTTGCCCTTCGGACATCTTAAAACAAAAGAAGGAAGCAAAGCTGGCTGATCGTGCAGTTCGAAAAGCTGCTCGGTCAGCTCATTCAACCTTGGAAATCATGCAGGAGATCATCACATCTATCCGGACTGTCGTCCCGAGTACTCCTCGAATACCTGGAATTCGACAAACTCGAACTCCTAAAGTTCTGGATACGAAGATTTACAATTGCGAAACTTGTGGTCTTTCAAAGAAATGTAACTCTCCCAATATAGATCGTCGAGGACAGGGACGAATGGGCATTCTACTCATTGGTCAGTTTCCTGGACGTACAGATGATCAAAAGAATTCTTCCTTCGTAGGTCCTTCTGGAGATCTTCTTCGAAAGCAGTTTAGTTTATTTGGTATTGACCTGGATCGAGATTGTATTCGTGTAAACACGCTTCGATGTTATCCAGGAGCAGATGAAGAAGGGCACGAGCTTGAACCCACGTCTGAGCAGCTTTTATCTTGTAGAGCAAACCTACTCAAAGATATTGAAGAGATTAAGCCAAAGTTGATTCTTTGTTTGGGTAAGGTCGCAATGAAAGCTGTTCTTCAACCAGAGTACCAAGATAAGAATTTAGATATTGAAAATATTCATGGGCTTACATTTCCATTACATAGATACGGCTGCTGGGTTGGGACAGCATTTCATCCCGCTATGTTTTTATATCAGAAGGATGAACGATTAAATCACACTGCTGTATTTGTAGATGATTTGGCAGAAATTTTTAAGTTCCTTGATCGGCCAATGCCAGAACCTCTAAAAGAGGATGGTAACATCCTTATTACTAATGTAGATGAAGCTGTGGAGTTTCTCGAAAGCATCACAGATATTGAAACTCCAGTTGCTTTTGATTTTGAAACGAATAGTATTTCACCATACGTTATTGATCCATGGATACTAACAATGAGTTTTGCACTTGATGTATCAAGTGCCTTTTGTATCCCACTAGATTACATTGTGAATTTTGATACCAAAGATCGTACATTTGATGAGGAAGGCCTATCTCGAATAGCTGTAGCAATGCGGCACTTCCTAGCCAGCTCAACCCCAAAGATTATTCAAAATACCAACATGGAGAATTGTTGGTCTATGGCTATCTTTGGGCAAGAAATGCAGGCCTTTCTTTACGATACAATGATTGGTGCCCATATTTTGAACTGTCGTGATGAAACTACGGGTTTGAAGTTTCAAGCTTTTCAACTTTCTGGACACATTTATGATATTGGGAATAAAGAAAATTTGAATGAAGTTCCACTACCAAAGTTATGTAATTACAATTGCTTCGATGCTCGATATACAATGTGGGCGTATTTAGATCAACAACAACGCCTTGCAGATGATCCCGAGTTAACCGAATTCACCAAAACGTATATGGCTGCAGCACCCATGTTATCTCGATTACGTCATCGAGGTATTCAATTAGATGTAAATGTCCTTAATGAGCTCAAAGAAGACTTTACTACGATTAAAAATGAGCAAATTCGGATTGTTCAAAGTTGTCCGTCCGTTCAACAGTACGAGAAAGAACAAGAAAAGCCGTTTTCAATTACATCATCTTCACAGATTGGAAAGATCATATACACGTATATGAAACAACCGGTAAGGGGAAAGACTCGAGGCGGAAAGCCCGCAGCTAGTGCAGCAGTATTTCCTGAAATTCTGAAAAACCCTGCTAGTCCAGAGGTTACAACATTTATCAATGCCATCATTCAGTATCGGAAAGTAGAGGGCAGTGGTGGTATTCTAAAACGAATTGAGAATTTTGAAAAGAATATGGATCCGAATGGAAAGGTTCATCCAAATCTGACTCAAAATATCGCCAAGACTTACAGATCGTCATCTTTGGATCCGAATATTCAGAACGTTCCCAAGCATGACAAAGATCAGAAACAAATTCGGCGGGCAGTTGTTGCTGAAAAGGATCGAATTCTACTTGAATGTGATAAGAGCAATTTGGAAGTCCGAATCATCGCAACTGAATCCGGTGATCCCGTTCTTACGAAACAACTAATTGAAAAGGTCGATTTTCATAAAAATTGGGCAAAACGTTTATATTCGGAATCTAAGTATCATTGGAATGACTTGTCAGATAAACAACAGGGCGAGCTTCGTTACGACTGTAAAAATGGGTTTGTCTTTGCAAGTTTTTATGGTTCCGTTCCACGTTCCATTGTGAATTATGATGCTTTTGTAGAAGCAAAAATCTCCTTAGAGCATATCGAAAAGGTTCAAAATGAGTTTTGGGATACATATAAAGAAGTTCGTAGATGGCAGAACGAAGTTGTAGATCAGTATAACCGGCTTGGTTTCTTTCTGGCACTGCCAAAGTTTAAACGACAAGGACCATTGTCTCTCTTTCAACTTTATAATAACCCTACGCAAGGCACAGGGTTTATTTTATTCATAGATGGACTTCGACGGGTTGATGAAGAAACTATTCGAAGAGGACTAAAGTCCTACATAATCACAGAAATTCATGATAGTTGCACGTTTCAAGCAGTTGAGGAGGAGATTCCAGAGATTGTTAAATATGCTTCAGAAATTTTTGAATCAAAGCGATTTCCGTGGCAAACAGTTCCAACACCTGTTGAGTGGGAATTTGGTCCAAATTGGGCAGAAATGGAATCACTGTTTCTTGGATAGCGTATAATATATCCGGAGGTATCTTAAATGTCACTATATCAGAGAGTACGACCAACAAAATTAAGTGAAATCCGGGGTAACGAACCAACTGTTAAACTTCTTCATAAGGTTGTTCGTCAACCGGCTGATAAACGACCACATGTATTCCTTCTCACAGGTCCTAGTGGTTGTGGTAAGACTACAATTGCTAGAATTTTGAGCAATGAGTTTGAATGTAATGAAGCAGATATTTTTGAATTCAATGCTGCAAATACAAACGGTATTGATACCATTCGGGATGTATCCCGAAAAGTACACCTTCGTCCCATGGGCGGAGAAGCCAAAGCATACATTTTTGATGAATCCCATCAACTTACATCTTCGGCACAAGAAGGTCTCTTAAAGGTTCTAGAAGAGACACCAAATTACTGTTACTTTTTCTTGTGCACCACAGAACCGGAATCGGTTATCAAAACTATTCAGAATCGCTGCACACGATATGAAGTTTATCCGTTAGCTCAGCAGGATGTTTTTGATTTATTGATGGACGCCTGTGAAAAGGAGAAGCTTACCGTAGCGGATGACCTTCTTATGGCCATCATCGAAAGCTGTGAGGGTTCTCCAAGAAAAGCGTTAGTGAGTCTAGAACAAGTAAAGGATATTGATTCTGTTGAGGAAGCATTAAAGATTCTTGCAACAGGTACAGAACGAGATGTTCAGGTTATTGAAATTTGTAAGTTGATGTATATGGATCCAAGTAAGCGGCGTTCCAATTGGAAGAGAATTATCACGACATATGATGCAATTGGAGATGATGCAGAAAAGATTCGAAGGTCTATTTTGGGCTTTCTTTATAAGAAGCTCGTAGCAACAAATGATGAAAAAGCTGCTTTGGATATAACGCGATTACTTCATTTGTTTTCTTCTTCCGTATATTATGGTGGTAAGTCACACCTGGGTGCATTGATCGCCCGGGCATGTTTCGAAATTGAACCCGAGAAAGGAGAGTAGTACATGGCACGAAACCGTGCAGCAGAGGTAGCACAAGAGTACAAGAGTGGTAGTGGTGGTAAGGTCCAGCATTTCTATCCGGTCAATCTGGATGTGGCTGAGCGACTTGGTCTGGGTATGTATAAGACCGTTGTTGGGGATAATTTTTTGCGAATTCTTCCCCCTCCGGACAGTGAGAAGTTGTACTGTCGGAAAATTTATAGTCATGAGAAGATTGGTACTGAACAGGTGAATCTCCTGTGTCCGAATCGAACCCATGATGAAAATAACAAGCCAATGGGTAAGCCCTGTCCAATTTGTGAGCTTGCTTCGGAATTGTATAAGGCTGATAACAAGTCTGAAGTAGCGAAGGCTTTATTTGCTAAGGATCGTTGGCTCTATTTTGTAGTCAATACGACAGATGAGAAGACGCAAGCTGCGGGACCGTGCTGGTATTCAGCTTCCTCTATGGTTCACGACAGTATTCGAGATCTGTCTACTAATCCACGGGATACATCAAAAGCTGTGGATGTTAGTGATCCGAAGACTGGTCAGGATCTGAATTTTAAGCGAGTGGGAATTCAATTTTCTGCTTTTCAGCTTTGCCAGTCCCAGTCGATTCCCGAGCAGTGGTATAAGGATCTTCCGACCTTCAGTGACTTGCTGTATTTTACTCCTGAAGAAGAGGTTCTACGTCATCTGTCTACACAGGGTGAGGTTAAGGCACCAACTACGAATCCTGACGGAAGTGTCCCAGGTCCAGTTGAGGAGAAACCTGCTCCTCCGGTGGCACCTCGAACTCGGGCAGCAGTAGTAGAAACCGTACAGGAGGATGTCTCCGTGGATATTCCCCCAGTGGCTGAAATGCCCAAGCCTGTTGAAACAGCAGTTCTTCCACCCGTAGAGGGCAAGTCGGTCTCAAATCAGGTTGCAGCAAAGTTAGCCGAGTTTCAGAAGCGTCGAGCTGCAGCTACGAAAGGAAAGTAACTATGGACCAGATTCTTTTTGGAAAATTACAGGATTTCAAAGCTCGATTAGCTATTGATCGAAATAACTTGGAACAAGAATGCCAAGTACAGTCTCCTCTGTATGGGGAAATTGCAGAAGAAGTCCAAACGGCCAAGTATCTTCGAAATCAAGCAAAGGCTGATTTTGAACATGCAGAAGCAGAACTTCTTTGTGATGTTAAAGAAAAGCCTGCATTATTTGGTTTTGATAAATCACCAGCTGGTGATCATGCGAATGCCAAGGTGAAATGTCAACCCAAGTATATAGAATTGCAGAAAGTTTATTTTGATGCTGAACGAACATACGGAGCTCTGAATGGGCTTTTAGAAGAAGCAGCTCAGAGAAAGTCAATGTTACGGGATCTGGTAGATTTGTTTGTTCATCAGTACTTTTCTAATCAGGATCTATCAACGCCCTCATCTCGAGTGTCTCGAATGGCGGGCAATGACAAAAATGAAAACTTTGAGGCTGCATTAGCCGATATTCGAAAACGTCGAGTAGAAGAGCGACGTCAAGATAATGATGAGTCGGTTAGTGAAGGATAATGGATATTTTTGAGGAAGTTCGAAATACAATTAGGGGTATTAAAGTGAATGACCTTCCCGTTGTTACTGAATGGTGCTCCACAGGATGTACTCAGTTAGATCTGGCCATCCGTGGAGCACTTCCCGGTGGAATTCCGGTTGGACGAATCATCCAAACATTTGGCGGAGCCAGTACGGGTAAGACCGTCATGGCTTCAGTCATCCTCGGCTCAGCTCTGCGAGCAGGAAAGCTAGCATTCTATGGTGACACAGAATACTCGCTAGAGCCCAATTTTGCTCATCTGTATGGCCTGGATGTCGAACACAAGAATTTCTATTGGGGGTATTCGTGGAAGAAGGATTCTGAAGCAACCCAACCAGAAACGCTGGAAGAATTTTTTGATGGATACCTACACGGCATTCTTGAAAAATTCGGAGACAAGCCGAAGATTGTTGTAATCGATAGCCTTACAGCACTTCCAGCTAGTATTGAAGTAAAAAAGGCCATGATAGATCAAGGGTACGGCAGCTACCGGGCAAAGATCATTTCTTTGGGACTTCGAAAGTTTGAGTCTCAGTTAGCCCATACAAATACCACGCTGTTCCTCATCGATCAGACTCGAGACAATGTCGGAGAGATCTTTGGGGAAAGTGAGGTTACCACTGGTGGACGTGCTCCAGAGTTCTACACGGCCGTTCGAATCTATTTGAAGACAGAAGCTCGAATCAAAAATACAGCAGAAAAAGATACCGGAATCTGGGTTAAATTTCAAATCAAGAAGAATAAGGTTGGAAAACCGTTCCGAGATGGGTCGTTCAAGATTGATTGGGACTATGGCCTGGATGATTTACATTCAAATCTTCGATTTTTGGCTGAATACCAGACCAAAACGAAAAAAGAGGGCATGAAAAAGACTACCTCAGTTGATCTGAATATTCCGGACGAAAAGAAACCGGAAGAGATAGTTAAAGTTACAAAAACTATAAAAACATGGATTCCGTATATTGAAGAGCATAGACTTGAAACATTCCTTCAACGGGATGTTGTCGATGCTTGGAACGAAATTTACAAAGCGGAAGATCGGAAACCAAGACAATGGTCTCAGACTGAGTCTGAACAACTTGGCAAAGTGGTCAATGTAGATGGAGAAGTAGTTATCAAAGGTAGTTCTAAGGACGACAAGGTCTGGGATAAGAAGAAAACAAAGGACTCGGAGTAATGTCTCCTATCCAGATGATGTAGCATCTGAATCAAAGTCCGCCCTCCTACAGTATATCACATGTGGAGGAATCACAATGAATAGAGCAGTAGTTTGTTTGTCTGGGGGAATGGATAGCACCACGGCCCTGTATTGGGCCAGGAAGAATTTCGATGAGGTTCTAGCCTTTGGTGTATCCTATGGAAGCAAGCACAACCGTCGTGAGCGGGATATGGCTCACCTTATGTGCAAGAAAATTGGGATTTCGTTTTCGACATATGATCTTCCGGAGTATTGTTCAGAATTTAAAGATTCTGCAATCGGAGATCAACGACCACTTTTTCGATCCGATCTTCTCCAATCTGGTGGAGATATTCCATACGGACATTATGCAGAAGAGTCAATGAAGAAAACGGTTGTACCATTTCGGAACGGAATCATTTTAAGTTTGGCAGTGGGCTTCGCCGAAAGTAGGGATGCAGATACTATCATTCTTGGAAATCATGCAGGGGACAGAGCATGCTATCCGGATTGCCGTCCCGAATTCGTAAAAGCATTCGCACAAGCTGCTAGTTGTGGAACGTTTAACAACATGATGTTTTGTTCACCGTTCTGTAATATGACGAAGGCGGATATTGTGTGGACCGGACTAGAGCTGGGTGTTCCTTTTGAGCTCACTTGGTCTTGTTATGAAGGAAAAGCACGACCCTGTTTTCGATGTGGGACATGTATAGAAAGAACGCTTAGTTTTTGTGAGGCTGGTATTAAAGATCCATTGCTAACATCAGAAGAATGGACGGAAGCGTTGGATATTGCTTTGAAAATTCAAGAAGACTTTGAGGCATGTGATGGAAAATAATACACTTACTGTTGGTCTAGATCTATCCCTTGAGCATTTTGGTATGGTAGCCTTAAATGCCGAAGGACAAGCTTTTCATTGCACATATGAATATCCAACTCAAAAGTATGTTTGGAAAGAGAAGGTACTTCCGGGCTTTCCACCAGTAACGCTTAAGGGATTTCTCACTCCAAAAAAACAAGAAAATGAAGGACGAGATTTTCATACGGTGCGTAGAATTGAATTTTCTACCATGGCAATTCAAAACATGTTGATGCAATTAACGCAGGGTCGATCTTGGTACGTGGCCATTGAAGATTATGCAATTGGAGCTGCATTTTCTGGATCTACAGGTTTAGTACAGATTGCAGAGATGACTGGAACTGTGAAGCATTGGATCTATATGAATGGTGGGGCAATTCGAACATACGATCCCTCTACAGTTAAACTGTATGCAACAGGGAAGGGCAATGCTTTAAAGCGACATGTAATTGAAGCAGCTGTTTCAGAAGGTTTTAATCTTCCTTCAGAGATGTTCAAGGAAGTGAAGAAAACTTGGCAAGGTAAGCCAGACAAAGAACTGGACGGACCGGGATCTGATTTGTGCGATGCTTATACCCTTGCAAAGATGTTGTGGACCGAATTACAGGTTCGAGTTGGAAATATAGAACTCAAGGATCTTCCAGAACATATTCGAGAACGAATTTTCTTTCGAGTAACTAAAGCCAATCCGGTCAATCTGTTAGCACGAGATTTTATTCAAAGGAAAATATCTTGATCACAAAGATGTATCTCAAAAATTTTCAAGCTCACTCTAATTCTTATTTGGAACTTCACCCAGGAGTGAATGTAATCACCGGGGAGAATGATAAGGGCAAGAGTTGCCTTGTTCGATTCATTCGTTGGATGGCCATGAATCGTCCACTTGGCGATTCTATAATTCGAGATGAGCAAACAGAAGTTGAAGGTACGATGATTGTTATGAACGATGGACAGGAAATTCCAGTCACTCGTATTCGTAACAAATCCAAAAACATATACACAATAGACTTTCCAAAAGAAGCAACTTTTGAAGCCTTTGGTAGTGATCCTCCAGAACATATTCGTTCCATTTTTCAATTGGACGATTTGAATTATCAAGATCAATTTGACCCTTATTTTTTAGTAACACAATCTCCGGGGCAAGTAGCAACATTTATTCGTTATCATACGGACCTTGAAGTAATTGATAAATCTATCGTAATGTCAACATCTAAACTACGTGAAATCAAAAGTCAAATCGTACAAAATACAGCAGAAGAAGAAAAAATTCAAACTGTTCTTAATAACCTGGAGAAATTTCAATTAGATCAATTTCAGAAACTTCTTAATCACGCCATTGAAGATATTGCACTGATTGAACTGTTGTCTGGAAAAACACAGGAACTGTCTTCATTACTAATTCGACAAGATCAATGTGAAGCCCAGTTAGCTCAATACAGTCCAGATATTGAAACGAATTACGAAAAAGCAACAAATCTGGTTGTAAATTTTTCGAAGATACAAGAACAGCATAATATAGTGATCGAAACTACAAATAGATTGCAGCAACTTGAAGTATCTCAAATTGATTTAGCTGAGTTGGACGAATTGATCAAGACCGTGAAAGAAGTGCAGATATTCAATACTGAATACATTGAAAAGAAACTCAAACCACTAATCACAATAATTGGAAATTGGGAACAGGTCTGTTTTCTTCAACGACCCATTGATGCGGAAGAGATTTTTAAGTTGACCGATCGAATCAAGGCCATATCTATTAAAGCTACGGAACTTCCAGTTACAATTCGATTAGTTCAACGGAACATTAAAAATTATGATGTATTGATAAAGCAACTTTTTGATATGAATTGTAACATTGAGATTAATGAAAAAACTAGGGATGTATTGTTATCTCAAGTTGTATCTTGTCCTAGTTGTGGACAAGTTCTTATGGAAGATGGTCGAGATCATCTTTTGAAACATTTAATGTAACAAATTGGTATTCTTGAGTATATTATTGATATGGATACAAACGATAAAGATAGTAAAAAGCAGTCGGTTTCAAAAATAGCAGGGACTCGAGAATTAAACCTAAATCATATGTCTAATGAGGATCGTGCTCTTTTTGATCAAACCATCTTTTTGATTCTATGTAAGATGGGTGTCAATGCTGGTGAAGCGCTTGTGCTCGTCAGTCGTGAGTTTACCGATTTGGCTCGTTCATGGATTTCTGAGGAATCTGTTAAACATTTATGTAAAGCTAAACTTGCTCAAGACATTCATTCAACGAAATCCAAATCTTTAGATGCATTAGATATTAAACTGATTCGAATATTTCAAGATTTGGCTTATACCTGTCTGATCCATTCTCTCGAAAAAGATGTGCATATAGAAATTAACCGGATATTACAGGAGACAGATCATGCTACTCGGAATCCTGGGGGATCAGCATCTTACAAATCATCGACCAACACGAAGGATTGATGATTATTGGCAGACACAACTAGAAAAATTTGAAGCAGAACTTCAACATGTAAAACATTGTGATGCAATTTTTCAAGTTGGTGATTTTTTTGATAGTCCGTATGTGGCCAATCGCGTAAAGGCTACAATTATTGGATTGATTAAAAAGCATCTCAACAGTCCGATTTATTGTATTTTTGGTCAGCATGATATTTCGGGACATTCGGAACTAACATTCAATAATAGTCCACTTGCAGTTTTACAAGCCGCAGGGGTAGTAGAATTGCTTGGAAATACAGTAACATTAATTCCCCATGATGGTGAAATTTTACATGCATTTGGTGCATCTTTTGGTCAACCTATTCCGGAACCAGAAGATCAAGTAGAATTAAATCTCCTGGTGACCCACCAAATGATTGGCGATCGTCCATTATACCCCGGACAAGAGCTTCAAGCACCAAAACAATTTTTAATTGACAATCCGGGATTCAAGTTTGTTTTCTGTGGAGATTATCATTATCGATTTCAACAGCATTATCAAAAACGACTTATTATCAATCCCGGAGCATTGGTACGAAAATCTATCTCCGAATGGGATCTTGCACATCACCCAGCGGCGATGACTGTGGATACAAAAACCATGCTAATCGAAAAACATCTTTTGACTATTCGTCCCGTAAATGAAGTTTTTGATCTTAATCGAAATGAAGAAAAAGATACCGAAGTCTTATTGAAATTTATTGAAGCATTACAGGCTCGAGAAGGGACAGCAATTGGCTGGAAAGAAATACTACAAGATGTTCTGCAACAACAAGTATTACAGGATTCAAATAATCGAAAGGAAATTCGTAAACTTATTGATGAAGTATTTGATCAGTTGGAGGTACAGGGGTGGAAATAGTTGAAAAAGTTCGACAACAGCTTAAACAGCTAGATGGAATTCGTTCCGATCAACAAAAAAAGATTGGAGAACGGGATGGAATTTTGAAGCAATTAAATGACCTCGGCTATAAGACAATTGATGAAGCTCGAGTAGCTTTAAAAGAACTGGAGGCACAGCATGATCAAATTTCTATGGATCTTGAAGAACTCAGTAAAGAAATGGACACTATCATTATGCAGGCCAATTCATCAACCAACAAATAGAAAGGCAAAACTACTTACTGGTTGGGCTGATCTTGAGAGAGATCCTAATACGGGGAAACGTCTGTGGTCAACATACGATGTTGACAGTCGAGAAATCTTAAATATGGATTTCGATCAGGGGCTTGTATTTGATCCAAAGGCATTTCCAGAAGGAACACACATTCGAATTTACTATCCTCAAAGACCACAATGAACAAATTAACGAAACAATTTCTTCAGAAAATTGCAGCTGGTTGGATCATTGTAGATGCTTCTTGTTGTGGTGGTCGGTTTGCTTGGATGAAGCCGCGTAGATCCGGAGCATTTGAAATGGTTGGTTGCATCTGTCACACATCTTTTTCGAGGAAGAAGAAGTGAACCTCACTACTTATCAGATCTTTCTTGCCGAAAATCGAGGTATACAAAAGCTGAAGAAGCAAGAACTTCTTACCGTTCAGACCTTGCTTACAGAATTAAATCATCAACATCAAAATTGGACAGATGTTCGTGAAGCCCTTTCAGCAACGGGCATTTTAGCTCAAAAGCAGGTTCGAAGCATTATTGAGGAATTGGTTACTTTAGCTATTCAATGTGTTTTTGGTTCCGAGTATAAATTCATTGTAGAAGATACGGTTGCTAGAAATCATCCTGAAACAAATTTTTATATTGAAAAAAATGGTGTTCGACATTCATTACGAGATGAACATGGTGGAAGTCTTGCTGTTTTATCCGCTTTCGCCCTTCGTGTTATTATGACATCTATCACGTGTAGAAATGTTCGAAAGACTGTAATTTTAGATGAGCCATTGAAAGATGCTGATAAGGGTAAACTTGAAGATTTGGGTGCGATGATCAAAAAGCTACATGAACTTTTAGGTATTCAATTTATCATTGTCACACATGAAGATCAACTAATGGCCGTAGCTGATCGAAGTTTCATTGTTACTCAAACAAATGGTATTAGTTCCGTTAAAACTATCGGAGAAGAATAGAATGAAGGGACAGCTGTGGGTAAGATAGGAGATCCTCATCATCTTATTCCTTTAGTGTGTGAAGGTCAGATCCTCCATTCTAGCTATGGTCATGAGATTTTCAGTCAGTGGGCTCCTATGACCTTTGCAGGAGATGATCAGGTAGCTACTAGATTGAAGTGGATGGCCCAGAAGATTAAGGAGAGAACCTGGAGAAATTATGATCAGCAAAAACGAGTTTGCATCGTTTCGATCCTCAAAGGCGGATTGTATACACAGTATCAACTCTTGCAGAACCTTCCTCAGACTGCTTTATTTATCGGTCACATTGGACGGTCCTCATATCGTAAAGGAACCAGATCGTCAAAAATCAAGTCCACCTACCATTTGGATTTACATAGAGATCTAATCCGAAATTCAATAGTGTGGTTGGTCGATGACATCGCTGACACAGGCAAGACATTAGCACATGCTCGAGATGCCATTGCAGAAATGTGCCCAGCTCAAATTTACATAGCCACGTTAATCAACAAGTATATAAAGAGTAGTGAACATATTCATGTGGATGTTTCAGGTTTCTTTGCCAAAGGAGATCCATTTGTTGTCGGTTGTGGGATGGGGCTAGGCGAATCCTATCGAAACCTTCATGGCTTATATGAAGTTCAATTTGAGGAGAAAACATAAAATGTACATTGTTAAGAAGAAACTAGAGGTTGCAATAGCCCATCGTTTAGATCTTCCATATGCTAGTCCATGTAATACTGTGCATGGTCATAATCTCACACTTACCATTTGGTGTGTAGCAGAGTATAAAGAAGATTTAGAGTATGGTATGGTTATAGATTTTGCTAAGATTAAAGCAAAGATTCACGGTGCTCTAGATCATAAGAATCTTAATGATATCTTCCCTTTTCGACCAACTGCTGAAAATTTAGCTTGTTGGATTCATGACCAATTGGCTCCACAATGTAAACGTGTAGATGTTCAAGAAAGTGAAGGGAACGTAGCTTCGTTCTTGGAACCAGGAATATCTACTGCTATTATCGCGGTGATGCAATGAAAAAGAACGTACCAAATCCGGGATCTAATGCAGCTTTAGAACTTGGATGTACTTGTCCTGTATTAGACAATCATTATGGTAAGGGCTTTCCTGAATTATTCACCGACATAATTGGTGGTAAATGTTTCTGGATAGCCCAAGATTGCCCGGTTCATCAACCAGTAAAGAAGGTGAAGAAATGCAAAGCAAAAGTCAGTCCCAAAAAATCCAAGAACTTGTAAAAGATTGTCCGTTCATTAATCAAGGTATAGTAGATTTTCCGTATCGACCTTTGCGGGATATTTCATTCATTTGGCCTCAACCAAAACCTACAACGTTTGGAACCGGGATTCTTGCTATTCCAGAACAGTTCCAAAATGAACATCGAATTGGGCTTGGTATTCTGCTTGCTGCAGGTCCTGGATATTTTGGTCGAGAACCCCGCCGACGGATTAATGGAATCAACGGATACTGGACAGATCCTGGCCCACGAGAAACTTGGCATCCTACAACCGATCAACTGCAACCCGGTGTTGTAGTTCAATACGACGTTGGAGTTCCCTGGTATGAATTTGCTAAGAATCATCTAGGCAATAATCATCTTGTTGTGATTTGTGGAGTGAAGGACATTTACGGTATATTCGGAAAGTAAGGATGAGCGATAATCTAGACCAATTTCGATCACAAGAACGAGTGAAACTTCTTATTCTAAAACATAAGGGAGAACTTTCTCGAGTAGTTGAAGAATCTGGATCGGATCTTGCTTATGTTCGAATTGTTGCCAACAAACTAAAAAAAGAACGTGATCACAATATCGCCATTCAAGTTGCTCAATTACTTGCCACAGAGATTTTAGACGGCCACGATGCTCGTGTAGCCCACTTACGCGATGCCCTGTATCAAATACAGCTCAAAGCCGCACAACAGCTTTCTCAATGCTGTAAAGCTGCGGTCCGGAGTTACACTTTGGGTGTCACAGATCCCACAGTACCCGGGAATCACGAACTCCATTTTATCTGCACACAATGTCAGAATGAATGTTTTGTCAATATGTCTGGAATAGATCTTAATGAATATCGAAAACTCTTGAATCAGTGGCTTCTTGAAGATCAAAGTCTTGCAGAATTCGCAGAAAAAATGGGATTGACTTTTAAAGAAGAGCAACCATCAATTATCAATAAACATTACAATGTTGCTATGATTAATAATGCGGGTTCGAATGGTAACGCCCAAATGCCAGATCGTAAAACCATAGAATCCCATCAGTTGGATTCTGAAGGAAAAGAACTTATAAAGCAAGCAGAAGATCTTACTCCAATAACACGCGAACTCCTTAGAAAAAGTCTTGAGGAGAAAATGTTAGAAGAAAAGAAGAAGGAATCGAATGGGTAGTTTACGGATTAAAACATATCTTGATCATTTATACGAAATGGATTATCGAGAACGTCCTGTATGTATTGACGAATTTCTTAGTTCTCCGCAGTTCCTCGGAAATCTGACTGATCAAGGGAAAGCTGTTCGCACTGTCTGGAAAGAAGAGCTTTCCAGAATTATGCAAGACGATAAAAAATGGCAAGTGGTTCTTACCGGTGGTATCGGAACTGGAAAATCTAGAGCAGCTATTTGGGGAGTAGCATACGTTATTTACCGTGTTCAGTGTTTGAAAGCGCCCTGGAAGTTTTTCGGAGGAAAAGCTGAGGGTGGCCGAATGACCGTAGCCTTCTTCAACTTAGTGAAGAGCCAATCTCAAAGCAAGGGTTACAGAATTTTGATGACCCATTTAACTCAATCTCCCTGGTTTTTGAAACAAGGTACTATGGGAGGTTCTGCAGAATTTCCAGTATTACATCTCCCATTATTTGAATTTAAACTGGCCTCACCATATTCTCATGGTTTTGGTATTCAGGGCGACGATATTATCGTTGGCATCCTAGATGAATTGGATGCTCCAGATGAAAGTATTGGTCAGAAAAAGAAAGTCATCGACGCATATGAAGCTGCTGCCAATCGATTTAAAACACGGTTTGTTTTTGATGAACAATCTATTGGTCGACTTTTTCTTGTAGCATCTAAACAAGAGCAAGTGTCCTTTCTGAATTCTTTTGTTTCTGAACGAAAGAATGATACCAGTGTTCGAATCATAGATATTCCATTATGGAAAGCCTTACCACGATCACACTATTGCGGCAAAACTTTTAATGTTTCGCTTGGTGATGTGTATGATGTGTCAAGAATTTTGGAAACAGAAGAAGATGTACAATTGGCCTTAAAAGCAAACAAAACAGTGGTTCCCGTGCCTATTGAGCATCATGAAGAGTTTGTTCGAAATATCAGTAAGGCTCTTCGAGATATTGCTGGTATTTCGGTAACAGAATTAAGAAAATCTAAACTTTTTGCAGCAGAAAAAGTAATTAGTCAATGTTATGATCCCAATCGAAAAAATCCCGTAGAAAAGCAAACAATTGAATTGGGTCTTACAGATGATATAAACCTTGCACATTATATTAATTTCGAAGCTATTCGATTAGCCCCGAATATTCCTCGATGCATTCATTGGGATATTTCACTTTCCGGAGATTCGTCCGGCTTGGCTATGTCGGGAATTTCCGGATGGAGAAAAATTTATAAAGAGGATGATGCAGGATCTCCCGTTACATTTAAAAAGGCTGTAGTTGAAACTGATTTTTGCATGCGATTTCGTGCTCGACCTGGAGATCAAATTCCATTTAATAAAATTCGTCGTTTGATCATTGATCTTAAGAAGACCTTTGGTTTCAATATTGTCATGGTTACTGCGGACTTGAATTTACTCAGTGCTGATAGTAGACAAACATTAACCCTGGCTGGAATTGCAAATGATCACCTGTCTATGGACACGAAGCCAGAGCTTTATCGAGCTTTTCGAGATAATGTGTGTGACGGTTGTTGGGTATCTCCATTAATTCCGATTCTTCATTTTGAGTTGGTCAATTTAGAAGATGATCCAATAAAAAATAGAATTGATCACCCAGCTAAAGTCACACAGATTTTAGTTCTGCCCGACGGTAGTCCGGAAGAAAAGGTTTTGCCCGGATCGAAAGATTGTGCAGATGCTGTATCTGGTTCTGTTATGAAAGCGTTAGAATTGTGTCAATTACCACCAGATGTGGAAATTATGACGTCAATTATGAAACAGGCACTTCAATCGGCCACCACAGAACAAGCAAAGGATGTACATCTTGGATTAGTAAATCTTCAACAAAAACCAAGAGATGAAGAAGTAAAAATACCTCCAAAGAGTAAAGAAATGAGCATATTTCTGGATATACTAAAGAGAGCACAAGGATAGGGATATGGATAAACTTCGAATCAAAGAACTAATGATTGCATATCGACAGAATCCAAACGGAGAAACGTTTGAACATCTTTTACGAGAAGCGGATCCACATCTTGAAGTTTGTATTCGTGTTCTTCGATCCAAATGTCCTATTTTGATTATTGAGGATCCACAAGATTTATATCAATGTTCCATTATTGGTCTTTCAAATGCCTGTAGATCAGTAACAGTTGAACATGATGCTGATAAATTGGATACACGAATTTTTCTTTATGTTAAAGAACTCGTATATAGTACATATCTTCGACCACATCGTAATAAACATAAACTTCATAAACTTGCGAAGTTGGAGACATGTGATACAGTGCCTGTATGGTCAAAGTTATTATTTGCTGATTTTGAACAGTCAGTTCGTAAATTAATTGAACGGGGCATGATTTCATTTAAAGATTATCAAATGTTTGTACAACATTTTGCATACAAACGAACCTATCCCGATTTACAAGAAGAATTTAAATTGAATAAATTTACGATTCGAGATCATGTTTTGCAAGTTTTACACATTCTTCAAATTACATTAAAAAAAGAAGATTTTGTTATATAGTACAGTTGTATATTATGGATGTGGAGGACAAGCTAATGAGTAATGAAGTTGGAAAGGGAGATTCTCCAAGACCAAGATTGGTATCTCGAAATGAATATGAGATACGATACGAGCTTGCTTATGGAGACGTATCAGATACTCAACGTGCATATTTACATGAGCAGCTAGATAAATTAGTAGCTCATAGAAAACAAATGCGAAAAGAGGAGGATGAAAAAAATGAGCAAACAGGGGAAGGCTAAACGTCAAGATGACCTTTTCAAAGAAATTGTTGAATTGACTTTTGAAGAAGCAGGACTACCAAAACAACTTCAGCCCGACATGTGCCTTGTATTATCTGAAAGGAAGCGGATTCGAGATGTACAAGAACAGATTGCCCGGCTTCGTGAAATGATGAGGAGCCAACAGCGATGATTATTGCCATTTCTGCAAAAGCTTTGGGCGGGAAAACTACGCTTATCGTAGGGCTAATAACTGCTGCTAAGAACAAAATGATCATCCAAGAATTGAATTTTGCTGATGCTCTTAAGTATATCGTTCTGTATACTTTTGTTCCTGAGGACTGGAAACTTACAGTAAAAGATTTGTCTGATCAAGAAGTAAAGCTCCGGAAGACTCCGTCAGGAAAAACTATTCGACAGCTTCTTCAAATTGTGGGCACAAATCAGTTTCGAATACTGGAATTTGATATTTGGACACGATTATATAAACAAAGGTATTTTACATTACCGACGAATGATTTGACATTCACGGCTGACCTTCGATTTCCCAATGAATTGAAAACTATTCATGATCTTGGTGGTATTGCCATTCGACTTCTTCGAGATCCAACTTGTGGTTCTTGCAAACATGAAAGCGAAGTTGCACTAGACTTTGTAACCGAAGCTACGTGGAATCAATATGATAAATTAGATTCATGGTATACTGTTCTTTGTCGATCATTTAAACGGGCTTTTAAAGGTGATTTCACACATTATTGGAAATTCAAAAATTGGAATGGAGATAAGTTTGATTTCATCGTTGATAATTCCGCACATACAATCGAGCAGACTAACGTATTTGTTTTGACCATGCTTAAAAATCACTTTCCCAAATTGAGCGAGGTATTTTAATGTTACAAGTAAAAGCATACTATAGTTCAGCCATTAGAGGACCGGCCGGGGATCAAGCTACAGCGGTAGAGATGGAAACAAATCTTAGTGCGGCCTGTTTACAGGCCACTAAGCTTCAACAGATCTTTGGCAATCTGCTTGATATCTACTGCCCGCATCAACATGATCGACTTATTCAGATTTTATGGAAGCAAGGACATATAGCTACTGGTCCTATTCTACAGGCAGATCTTCTTATTCAGAATGATTGTGATATAACCATTGTTAACAACACTATTTCATCTTACGGTGTAGATCTTGAAATTCAAAATGCTCGATTCCACAGGCAGCCGTGTATACTTATTGGAAATACACTGACAGACTGGGATATTCTAGAAATCACACGTTCTATACAACAAATTTTAATACGAAAGATGGAATATGTCGAAGCAAGTAAAACTAGTTTCGAGTCAAATTCACGTACTACTTCGTAGAAAGCATGTTGAAGACGTGTATGTTAGTGAATGCAAGATTGGACCTAGCCCATGTCCACGACTAGATGCTTGGGCCATGCGAAAATCTTGGACGCACCCTTGCGCTATCGGTTATGAGATCAAAGTAGATCGAAGTGATTTTTTGAACGATAAGAAGTGGCCGGAGTATCTTCCCTTCTGCCACGAGTTCTATTTTGTATGCACTTCAGGCCTTATTACAAAAGAAGAGATTAGTCCGGAAGTTGGATTGATGTGGGTAGCAGAATCTGGCAATGTCCTGTATACGAAGAAAAAGGCTCCGTATAGAAAAGTGACAATCCCCTCTACTTTGTACGAATATCTATTAATGGCTCGAATCAAAATAAGTTGTGAAATGGGATCTCAGGTTGAATTGTATCAAAACTGGTTTGAGAATTCGGAAGCAAATACAGAGCTTGGACGTGAGATTGCCCGGAAGATTCGAAAAAAGGTTGATAACGAAGTTGGCAATCTTCGACAACATAATAAGCAGCTCGAACAACATCTGGAGCAGCTTGAGGCAGCAGAACGTGTTCTTAAGGAATTGAATATTGACGTTGACAGAACATATGTAGGAGATTTCAAAAAGAAACTCAAGGAAGTCCTTAATGGAATCCCAGCAGATTTTGAAATGTCAATTCACAACGCCCATTCATATCTTGGTCAGCTTCTTAATCAATTGAAAAAACAAAGTGAGGAAAAAGAATGAAAATCCTTGGTTTAGATTTGGAAACGAACGGCCTGGATGTTCAGAAATGTGCTGTAGTCGAAATGGGACTATGTCTATGGGATACTGATCGATCTTCTCTTATAGAAGCACAAAGTTTTCTTGTAAATGACACCAAGAGTCCCACATACGGGGATTGGAAAGTGTGTGAAAAGCTTTCCGGAATTACTAAAGAAGACATTGATCAATTTGGTATCAATCCTCAACAGGCACATGTCATTTTTAGAAATTTTGCTGATAGGACAGATGTTATTCTAGCAGCAAATGGACTAAAATTTGACAAGTTGGTGCTCGCAGCCTATGAGAAGAGATATGAAGTACCGGTGAAGAATGACACTTGGGTAGATTTATATCAGCTTCCTTTTCCTGAAACATGTAAATATCGAAATTTGCTCTATCTAGCTGCGTATTACGGATTCATTAATCCCTTTCCGCATCGAGCTTTATCTGATACAATGACGATGATAAAAATTGCCACCAATTTTGATATTCTTAGTATTGTAAACAATCAAAAATTGCCGGCTGTGACATTGGTAGCAAAAGTAAGTTACAATAATCGTGCTCAAGCTAGTGAACGAGGGTTTGCATGGAATGGAACCAAGAAGATTTGGTATCGTGTAGTGCGAGAGAATGAATTGGAAGCCTTAAGTCCTGTACTGGCCACATACCCCTTTGAAGTAAATTTTGTTGAAGGAGATTTATCATGACTTTTCGTTGGTTGTATGTAGCAGTCGTGGTTGTAATGTTTGGATTGTTGATATTTCTTTTTGGTTGTCATGGGTTTCCGATGCATCCAAAGCCACCCACGGTGTTGCCCCCGGGACCCGTTGTCCCTCCTGCTCAACAGGTTATTCAGAAAGCAATGAATTTACCCTGGTTGTTATCAATGTCCGTATTCGGTATTGCCGGAGGCATTGTGGGTGTATTGTTTTTACCGGGACCACTAAAAACTCTTGCCTTGGCACTTACTTTCTTTTGCGTAATCTCTTTAGGCCTCACTCTTCTTGTAGCCCAATATGCTATGTGGTTGGTCTTAGGAACTGTTATAGCTTGTATCGGAATCGGAGTTTATGGCATATTTCGTGCTAGGAATACCCATGCTATTGCAAATCAAGCAATTCAAGATTTGGTCAAAACAGTTAATCTAACTAAGAGCAAATTGACCGTAGAAGCAAAGGAACATTTATTTGGTATCAAGAAAAAGACGTCTACCAAAAAGGTTGGTGGCGTGATTCACATGGTACAGTCTCCTAGTACGGAAGCAATTGTTGCAGAAGTGAGAAAGCAAATCTAAGGAGATATATGCACGATTATAATCAAGTCATGGGTGATGTCACTGATCCACAAATTTTTATTTCTTCTCAACCTCAAACTATTCTGATTCCACATGTGGTCAATAATATTGGAGCTTTTGGGGCTGGTGTAGCCAAAGCAATCAAAATGAAATGGCCCAATACAGAAAAAGAATATCATTGGTGGCTTAATCTTTGGAATAAGCATAAGCGATCAATCCTTGGTCAATCTTTTGCTTCTTTAGTTAAACATACAGATGATGTTACAATAGTAGTTATTCACATGTTTGCCCAAATTGGTATTCGAGGACGACAAAATTCTCAACCACTGAACTACCAGCATCTTCAAACGTGTATGGAGAGAGTGCTCGAAATTGGTACAACCCTTGGACAACCATTTTCAATTCATTGTCCAAAATTTGGAGCCGGCCTTGGTGGTGGTAATTGGAATGAAATTGAAAAAATGATTCGAACAACCTGGTGTATGCGAGATATCCCTGTATCAGTATATAATTACAGGAGAACCAATGTCCGAACCTATGAAGAATAAATTGCAACGGTTTTGTCTTAAGAAAAAGATGCCCAAGGGAATTTGGCTTCAATCAGCATATGCGATTCAATTTGATGGTTCTTTTGCATGTATTGCTCGGATTGCAGATGTGCTTGGTATTTCTGCTAAGATGGATCGACACGACAATCACAAACCCCAATGCCGACTCATTTTCAACGGTATTTTTGATATTTTTATTAAAAAGAATCAATGGGTGGTTTGGAATAAGTCTATCCTTCCGCTAAAAGAAGATTTCTGTGTGGGACATTTGGTTTGGGATGACGATTTGTTTACATATGCTTATCGAAAGACCAGAAAGGTGGTTCAGTAATGGACTTTGAAATTCAAGATCGTCGAGACGATACTATTCAATTTAATGACCTGAAATTTCTCGAATGTTTTTACATTGGAGATCCAAAAGAACCCTATATTCGTGTTCCGGATTTCTTGTATTCTATGTCGGGATTGAATCCAGACATTCTTCTTCCAGATATTGAAGTAGGTACTCCTGCAATAGAGGGAGGTCGAACATTTAATGCCCTTCGAATTCGAACACTCCAGTATATTTATATCGTGCCTAGCAATATGGTACATAAATTACAGTCGAAGTTAGTATTAACTACAAAACCACTTGAAGTTGAAAAGGAACAGGATGCAGGAAAGAATAACACAAGTGCTTGAAGACACTGGACTAGTACATGCTCCCATTTGTGGTCATTTTTGTTGGATTGATAATTATGGTATTAGTGAATTATCTGTACAGGGCGATATTCATGATCGAGATGCAATAGCAATTACTGTAGCAGATGTGTTGCATCAAAATGCAATTTCATTTCAAATTCGTAATGGACATCAATTTCGATTTCCACTCCATCCATAAATTTTTTAATTTCCATTTTGATTTTAGTCAGTTAGGTGGTATACTTTTCATATGATACACTACTTAAATAACATCGAAAGACGTTGGCGAACAAGCGAATGGCATCATATTGTTTGCCTTACCATATTTTCAACAATCTCAATGTGGTAAAAAATAATGATCATAAGTTTCTCCCTCCCAAGAGAAGGTTTATATTATATTCGGGTGATGGTAGATTTTCTAACCATCACTCGATATTTTTGTACATTCTATTTTGATTTCCGTCAATTAGACCTTATACTTTAGATATGAGCAGAACAGATTGTCATCGACCAATTGAGCTTGATCCTGTCAACTACACCTACTATGGTTGGCTCTATCAAGGCCACAGTGATGATGTCTGCGAGGACATCTCTGCTGAAATGCGAGATCGGTCGAACGAAAACGATAACTACTGTGATTTGAAGTTCATTCGTAATCATCCAGAATTGTTCCATGGCAATTATGCCGAGAAGCAGTCTTGTGATCACTGTGGAGCTTTCTTCCACTGGGGAGTGATCTTTCGCCACACGCCCACCAACAATCTGATTGTCATCGGTCATCAATGTGCTGAACGATTAAACTTTCCCAATCGTGCAGCTTTTCTTCGTCACCAATTAGAGAGTCGAGCGGCCACCATTGCAGCCAATAAGAAAATCCAAGCTGCCGCTCAGGCTTGGATCGATGCCCGTCCGGAGTTTACATCCATTCTAGCTAAGGATGCGACCCCCGTTCACTGCATCTTACGCGATTTGCAGAAGAATTTGTGGAAATGGGGCAATCTAACCGATCGTCAAGTAGATCTGGTCAAGAAACTTCTGAGTGAGACAGAACAGGCCAAAATCAAGACCCAGAAAGAAGCCGCTCTTGATGCTGTAGCACAACCAGTTCCAATTACAGACAAAAGGGTTCAAATCACCGGTGAAGTCCTTGGAAGGAAGAGACAGGAGTCATCTTTCGGATACAAGCAGATGGAATACAAAATGCTCGTCCGAGATGATCGAGGATTCAAGTTATGGGGGACAATTCCAAGTAACATTTTTGATATCGATCATGGTAGTCGAATAACCTTCACAGCAACTGTGATGCCGTCCAAAGAGGATCCGAAATTCGGGTTCTTTTCTCGGCCAACAAAAGCACAAATTTTGATTGATTCCATTTTGATCTCAACCGATTAGGCATTATACTTTATGTATAAGCAATAATGCCGATTGAGGAGATTAACCGATGCTGCGAATCGACGAGAAAACAAAAGCAATAGTTGAAATTCCGACAAGAGAAGAAATTGAAAAGTTGCAGGTGGGCGATTTGGTTATCAACTGTTTTGGTGAACAGAGGAAGATAACAAACATCCACGCTCGGGGAAACAATCTCATCAACGGCAAAGCCTACGTTTGTTTTTATTCAGAGTTTGGCAATGGTTCAGAGATTTCCGGTTCTTATGCAGAAGATACCCTGGTTCGAACGATTGCTTTATCTCGTTATTACACATCACATGAATTAGATACGATTGAAAAGAACCTTCAACCCAAGCAGCTCAAAAAGGTTCAAAATGCGGTAGATAAGATTTTGGGGAGATAAGATGAAGAAATATAAGTTGACCGATGAAACAAAAACAGTTGGTACCACAAGAGTATATCAAATTATTGCTCTGAAAGATTTTGGAAATGTCTGTAAGGGTGATCTCGGTGGTTGGATAGAGAAGGAAGCTAATCTATCTCAAGAAGGAAGTTGTTGGGTGTATGATGATGCCGAGGTGTTTGGCGATGCTCAGGTGTTTGAACATGCCTGGGTGTTTGGCGATGCCAAGATATTTGGCAATGCCGAGGTGTTTGGCGATGCTCAGGTGTTTGAACATGCCTGGGTGTTTGGCGATGCCAAGATATTTGGCAATGCCAAGATATTTGGCAATGCCAAGGTGTGTGGCGATGCCGAGGTATTTGGCGATGCCAGGGTGTACGACGGAGTCTGGAATGCTTAAATATTTAATATTTTAATTTTGATCTCAATCGATTAGGCTATATACTTTACATGTAGGAACGGTCCTACGTAAAGATAGAATAAAGGAGAGAGAATCCAATGAAATATCGACTTTCTTTCGAAATTGAATGTGGAAGTAAAACCTGCGCTTTATCTCCTGGGAAATTTTGCAAATTTTTAAAAAGTGCGGGAAATGGCAAGTGTACTTGTTATTTTTTCGGTACACTTTTTGATCAATATGGTTGGATACAAAGACACAAAGATTGTTTAAACAATGGAATTTTGGGGAAAGAAGATGATCAGACGACTTGTTACAAATCGTGAGGTTGTGAGTAAAGAGTGGAGATTGGACTACCCGGATCATTGTCCTGTACGTTTAAGAGATGGAGATGGAATTAATGTTGGGGCATGCCATCACTATCTTCATAACGGTATCTGTCCAGATCATGGTCAGATTTATCAAGGCACTTTTAAAAAGGACGAAAAGATGAACAAGAAACGCAATCTTTTTCATTCTCCTTATTTTTGTTTCCAGATTGAATCTTGTTTTCTTCGATGGACTACGGGTTTCATAGAATGCATTGACGGATTGACTAAAATTTTGACTTTGGGCATTTACTGTCCAGAGCTAACTATGACATTTGTCTTCTGGTCAAGTAAGCAGCAGTGTCAACGAAGAATAAAGAAAGACCAAAGGAAGAAGTACGAGTTGACCAATGAAACCATATCAATTGATAACACCGTACTACATCGAATTAGAGCTCTGAAAGATTTTGGAAATGTCTGTAAGGGTGATCTCGGTGGTTGGATAGAGAAGGAAGCTAATCTATCTCAAGAAGGAAGTTGTTGGGTGTATGATGATGCCGAGGTATATGACGATGCTGAAGTGTTTGGCGATGCCAAGGTATCCGGCCATGCTGTGGTATTTGAATATGCTTGGGTGTTTGGCAATGCTGTGGTATTTGGTAATGCTGAGGTGTTTGGCGATGCCTGGGTATCTGATCATCGTGATCAACCTGAACGAAAAATACTTGATTAGATTAGCATACTTGCGGTTGACTTGATAATCAACCGTTTTCTCCACAAGGCCCGCGACACATATCGTCCGGGCCTTTTTCATGTCCATAAAAAGACCCCGACCAACCATGGTCGAGGTCAAGATCATGCAGCACAACAGCGAGGAATCAGTCAATCTTGTATTCATTTAGCCGATTATGATAGGCTTGATCATAAAAGGGGAACCACGATACAGATGCTTGTCCAACAGTTCCGTCAATTCGAGCTCCAATAGTTAATGTACAGAAGCCCACATGCGCAGCTAATTTCTTCTTTCGCATGAATGTGGTTTGATCTTCTAGACAGCCCGGCTGGAGACAAAATACTTCTCTCGCATACGAGCAGTCATATTTGTGATAATGTCCCATGATCATCACGTGGGGCTTATCACCTCCCTGGAAGGATTCAACCATTTTCTGGGAGGAGTAACTCAAAGCATAACTTGAGCCACCTCCGGGATGGATCACTCGAATGAGCGTCTTGCCAAAAGGCTGCTCAAGAACGATATCGCGTTCGATGAAGCCTAGATGCTTCAGATCCTGTCGCCCGCAATCCTCAGCCCACTTCTGAAGGTACCAACCAATCTTGAGCCCTTCTCGCTTCTGATACCAACCCTCATGACAATTGGATCCCCACATCACCCGCCCATTCCTTCGAACAAGTAAAGTCCCATTCGGAACCTGTGCACAAAAAACCTCACCATTATATGGAACGGGCGTAGGCGTTCCAGAAAACCACGGCATGGTATTTTTAGCTAGATATACACAATTTTCTAGATAATTTGATTTGGTTTCAACTCCCTGAATCCACTTCTTTTCGCCCACAGTTCCATGCGTAGTAAACATCGCTGCCCAACCACATTTCATAGCAATTTCTACAAGATCACATGCAAGTTGTCGAGATGTTGTACTGGCATATGCGTTACTGGTTGCATACTTATGTCCATCACCTTTCCAATAACTTTGAAGAAATTCTCTGAGTGCAGGCTGATCCAGTTGTTTTAAATCGTCTGGTATGAATTTTTCATATGATTTTCCAAGCTTTCGAAGATATGCGCTTAGATGAATTGACGAAAAACAAATCTCTATTCCAGATTTTCTTGGTTTGAATCCAAGAGCTTTAATTGTGTCAATAATTTCATCCTGATTATCCCCAGGATTTTGTCCAATAGAAATTCCTGTTCCGTCTACACAGCCTTCTGCTATATACCAGCCAAGAAAACGCATAAATGGAAGAGTCGGAAATTCAGATGTATCATTCTTGACTGACCATGGATGGATAGATCTGATTCTGGGGATCGAAATCTTTTCTGGCATCGGACCTTTCCAAGAACAACCCCGGAAAAACTGCTTTTCCCCTCGAAGTGGAAATTCTTCTGCTGTTGTAAACGTAATAGGAATATTCGAAGATCCCCGATTTTTTCGAAAGAACATACGATGTCCCGGAGTGACCATAAAATCTACTTTTTGAGATCGGAAATGAAGGAGGTCACCTTTGTATGGTTTACGAATCAAGTGGGTTGGCTTCTGCCATTCCCATTCTTGAGTTAGAAGATTTAAGGTTGCCAGCGTTTCCAAACCAGTTAGCTCTATGAACCTAATAAACCCCCGTTCTCGAGTTAAAACTTCTGTTTGATCATCATAACATTCGCCCGTGAGGAAGTGTGTAGTAATTCCATCTCGTTGAGGATAATGATCAGCTAGATACTGTGCCTGATCATGCACACCATGAGCCAAGAGTTCGAACTGGTTGTTCTTATCTTGACCATCAATAATGTTGCCCGCATGAATCACATCTACGATGTCCTGCTGTGCAAAATGTGTATACGCAGCTTCCAATACATCAAGGCGAGCATGTACATTACAGATATGGGAATCAGTGACAACTCCAAAGGTATATTCTTTGCCTAGAAGCCTCTGAAGCTCTAATGGTTTCTGTTCACTCAGATCTGCAACAACAATCTTCCATCGGTCATCGCCACAACTGATAATGTTGTAACCATCATGATGACTGAGATGTGTTAGAACTTGCTTAGCCAATCCAACACTAATTCCAACGGCATCACTGATCTTACTAATATGAATGCCTTCGTCCTTCTTTCTAGACTTGTTCAAAAGTTTCAATACATCACTTCGAAGCAGGGGATTGGCTGGAGACATATCCTTTTTGTTTACAATTGCAACAGCTGGGGTAGTTTTTGTCTTTTTTTCCTTCCTTGCTAAACGTTTAGACATGTACTTCTCCTTTTGTTTTTTCCATTAATATATGAGACTGAACTATCGAAGAGATTTGATACCCTTGATAGTTGGTCGTATTTGTGTTCGACAAAGTCTTGATGCTTGATAATGCACGATTACCGGATCTTTTACATCTTTCATGTAATCGTAAATAGTTGTGTACTGTTCGGGAAGGTTTCGAAAACCTTGATAATTACGGGCTTTAAGAACTTGATCAAGTGCTAGTTGATCCCAAATCTTTGCAAATGCTTTGCATGCTTGAATCCACTCATCGACGATCTGTCTTGTATTTGATGTATTGGCTAGGTATAGTGTTCCAGAAAGCAATTCGGGTGGTATTGTATGATTAAATTTCTTATGATCTAAAATGTGCGCTGCTATATCGACCGTAGGATCTGTAACCAAGTCATCAAATAATATCGGCATTTGATGAATCAAAGCATCAACATCCACATAAACCAAAGAAACTGGATGTAATTCATCTAACATCTGTCTAAGAAAAATAGGTTTGTAATGTGTATTCTTGTCCCAACTTCCTTGATCATTTATTCCAACAATACGATATGTTAAATCAAATTGATGAAGAGATTGGGCAAGATTTTGTGCATATTCTGAATACAAAGAATCCCGAGTATAATATGCAACAAAAATAACATTCATTTGAATTCCTAATAATACAAATGCGACTCCCCAACATCCGGGAGTCGCATCTTTCAATTTTCTTTTGCAATTAGTAACTTACTTCTTCTCGCCCAAAACGGCCTGTACGAGAGTATGCAACCTGGTCAGACCAGCCTTTACCAGCATAACAGTAGCGCTGGAACCATAGCCACAGAAATGACTTACGAGCTCAATTACACCAACGATTACGAAAATGTTTCCTAGCATTACTATGTACCTCCACTAATTGATAATCTGATTGATCTACAATAGATCAATCTGTTTCTGCCTATTCAGGCAACGATTGTATCTGATATGATATACTCGGAATAACTAATGATGTTAAAAATTCTGGATAAATCGTTGCTAATCGCCGATCACAACCTACCGAAGCCTCAACGTGCTTGAACATGCTGGGTACGATGTTATATCTCCGAAGTATCAAATCAACCAATTCATATTTATTTATTGTTTCTGGCGAATGTATATGATATATTCCAACTTTCCAAAGATCCTTGTGGATAATCTGTTGAAGTATTCGAGCAAATTCAAATGTCGTAACACCATTCCACAAATGATTGGTATATCCTTGAACGATCTGATCCTGTTGTTTTTGCACCCAAGAAATCAAACTATGCTTATTGTATGGCTCAGGACCAACGATAGACGTTCGAAGAACCATTGCATCTCCACTGCATTCGCCAAGAGATTTGGTCTTTCCATACTCATCTAGTGCATCATGCGGCGCTGTTTCCTTGTATGGTCCCTGCTTGCCACTGAATACACAGTCTGTGGTAATATGAATCAACTTGGTTTTATCTTTACACAAACGAGCAAGCATGTGCGGAAAAATAGCATTGATGTATATAGCAGCTTCAAAATTATCTATCATCCTGGGCTTGATTACACCGATGCAATTGATAACATAATCTGGTTGAACGGCATCAAGTAATTCCTGGAAAAGGTATTCCTTCCAGAATTCTCCGATCCAATAAAAGTGCTGATTTGGGCTTTCGTCCTCTGCTAGAGGAGTCTTATCTAGATTTCTTTCAGTCCAATGTACATCGTATCCTTGCTGTTGCAATACCTTTCGAACAGCATAACCAAGCATGCCAGAACCACCAAGGATCAAAATTTTCTTCATTATTACTGCCCTTTCAATAACCAAACGACGTCGAGCTAATTGTATGGCTTTACTGGTTTTCATCTGTAATTTGGTGCCCACAAATCCGAGCAATAATCAATTCGAAGATCATCCCTCTTGGATTCTTCAACTGTTGCAGTTGAGAAAAACATGACGCGTGTATCTGCCGACATCGTCTTAAAACCGTTGAAGTACCCCGGAGGAATCCAAAGAACCTGTGGCTTCTCTGCAGAAAGTACAAAGGTTTGAGTATCTTCCGATCGAATATCTATAACAGCTACACGGAGCTTCTCATAAAAATCGATCTTGCACACTTTGATGATAGCAACACCAGAAACAACGGTTACGTACTTCCCTTCTTTTCGATGGCCATGAAAAGCTCGAACAAATCCCACCTCGTGATTCTGCACAAGGTAGAAACGCTTCACATCTTCAAATTTGAAATCATTCACGAATCCAACTGAACCACGATCATCAAAAACCTTATTTCCATTAAGCATAACAGGTATATTACTATTCATTAGATTCTCCAGAACTTTTCGTTTAGATATCCCTGATTCGAATATACTGGATCATCTTCATTCTTTAATCGTTTTTGTTCAAAAATTCGAATCATTTCTTTGATTCCATCAGAAAGGGTATAATCTGGTTCCCATCCTCGATTATCCCATTTTGTTGAATTCACTTGATAATTTCTTTGATCTTCAAATGCCAGATCATTATACTCAATTTTGACCATTCGCTTTGTTTGATCATATACAATTACACTAACAGCTTCAGCGATGTTTGCGATTGTGTAATTAGCCAGAGACAGATTGAATAAGCCGCTTATCTGATTGCACAATCCAAAGTTTACTGCTCGAGCGACATCCTTGACGTGTAATAACGGTCGCCATTGCTCGCCACCAAAGACCTTAAGGGTTTCACCGTGACAAGCACGACGAGTCAGAGCGTTTACAACAAGATCCAAACGTATTCGAGACTGGTTATCTCCTTTTCCGAAAAGTGTACCCAATCTAAAGATTAAACTTCCCGGATGCTTATTGAAAATATATTGTTCAGCAGCCAGTTTAGTTTTAGCATACCAACTCAAAGGATTTAATGCTGCATTTTCATCTAAAATAGCATCGTTCTTTCCATATACAGAACAGGTGGAAGCATATACAATCTTACCTTTGTAATGATCGACCAACCATTTTACCGAATCTTCGTTAATGGATTGGGTCAAGCACGGATCAATAGCACATGCTCCATCTCCCACAATAGCTGCTAACCAGATTACCGTATCGAATTTTGGTAGAAGAGTACTTAGAAGTTCACGGTTACGAATATCACCACGAATGAATTCCGCATCCTTTAGATATCGAGATTCATATACCAGGCCATCATAAACCGTAACATCATGGCCTTCTTCAATCAGATGATCGGTCATGAAACCACCGACATACCCGGCTCCGCCGACCAATAGAATTTTATTCATTATAGTTCATCCTCTAAAACATTGATGATGTGTTCCGAAGTAGATCCGTCACCTAACCAAGCAATCTGCGGATGCATCATTCCATGTAAATGCCCGGTAAGAAACAAATTGGCGGACATTAAATTCAAGTTTACATTTGCATCTGGTCCCACATCTGTCATAATGGAACACATACCAGCAATGCTCTGCGGACGTTCAGTTGAACTCCGAGGGACAATCACGGGTGTTCCTAGCAGAGCGGGCTCTTCCTGAGCGGTTCCAGAATCACTAACCATAAAGGCCGCATGATACTGGAGTTCCATAAACTTCTTATATGATGTAGGTTCAATGATCAAACAATGCCCTTTTGGAAATTCATCAAGTTTGATTCCCGCATCGGCCAGTGCTTGATTAGTTCGTTTAAACCCAATCCAAATAACGGGAAGTTGGTAAGTTTTCTGTAGACTTTGAACCAACGAGACAATATTCTTCAACCGTATTGGATTCATGATATTCTCGTGTCGATGAATATCTACGAGAATGTGTGCTTTCTTCTTTGGATTCTGAAACAAGTTTCGAATGATTGGTCGAGCAATTTCGACAATGGTGTTGCCCACAACATGTACACGATCTAGCGGAATCCCCTCATTCATGAGATTTTTAAGATTGTCTGCATGATAAGCGAAAAGAAGACTGCTTACATGATCACAACAAATCCGATTGATCTCTTCTGGCATCCACTCATCACCCGATCTCATTCCAGCTTCGATATGCCCAATCTTGATCCCTTCTTTCTTAAGCGGGATAGCAGCCAAAGCCGAATTTGAATCACCGAGAAAAAGCACAATATCTGGATGCAGTTTTTCATTTCGAATCAAGTTGATAATAGCTGGACCGAGCAAAGCCTGCTGTTCAACGTGATCACGATTGAAGCCACCGATGCCTAGATTGTAATCGGGCTGACGGATCTTGAGTTCGTCGAAAAACACATCTGACAGATTCGCATCAAAATGTTGTCCTGAGTGCACCAAAACATGGTGAAATCGTTCATCCAGTTTCCGGAAGATTTCTGCCATCCTCACAAAGTCAGGACGAATTCCGGTGAGTGTCATAACCAATTTATTGCTCATTTACTTGGCTCCCAAACAATCCCATCCTGGTTCTCCAGGCTTCGTGTTGTACAAATCATATCGCCAGTCACAGGTCTCTTCACAAGGACATTCAACACAGAGACAAGTTTCATCAAGATTCATCCCATTGTTAGCCCAAAGCTTTCGACCATCTTCTTTAGAGAATACCGGACCACTTCCAGCATCTACCATACCAATTTTCCTTTATTTTCGTTTGTAGTTATCTTCTTTCTTGCATGCATGTCTGGATCATTATCGACAAAGGTTATGCATGCTGACGAATGTAAATCTGAGAATGTTTTCCCTTCTGGTTGAAAATCAGGAAGAACATAGATAGCGGTCTCGTACTCCTGATCAAAGCCCAAAGCAAACCAAGCTTCGCAGAATGACGGTTCTACGGCTTTACCAACCCGATTCTCAAAACACCATTGAAGCATTTTCTTGAAGAGCTCGGTCCGGACAATCGCTGCTGGAAAGTTTGTATAATAGGCATCTCGAATTCCGGGAGTCTTGATCAACAGCTTTTCACCAACAATGGTAATGTAGTTCTTTGGATCTTGAATGAATCGATGAAAACGACCATCTGCATCTAATTGTCCTGGATCCAAAACATGTGTGTTGTAGCATACATATCCAAGGGACTTTCCCGAAGGAAGGGGATCACTAAACATATATTCCAATGCAATTATAGAAGGGAATCGTCGAAGAACAACGTGATCTTCACAATAGAAAAGAAGTTCTCCATTAATCTCTTTCAACCCGGATTCCATGTTCCGAGCCATCCCCTGATTGGGACCATACACTGTTTTCCACAAAGGATGAAAACAAACATCAACAATGTTACACGTTTGGTCTACTGCTAAAATTCGATTGTATGGCCATCGAGCATTTGACTTGTCAATAGAACGCAAAGCTTCGTCTCGATCTTTTGCTCGATCTGGACCGTTGGTTGTAAGCATCATACAAGATAAACTTTTCACTTCACAGCCTCCAGATAAAGAGAAGTTGACTGATGACCAGGATTGTCACAATCTTGAAATACAGGATTGTGCATTCCATACCACATACGTCGAATATCTGAAAAAGCCATACGACCAAACAATTCAGACAACGCCCACCAGTCAAAGCCGCATACGTGACTTAAATGAACTTCTCCCTGATCATCCACAGTCGGATCAAACCACCAAGACATACAATTAGCTAACAACCCGGGCGTCGATCCCTTCTCTTTAGCATATCGCTCCATCTGAATCTGCATATCCGGAACCACTACTCGAATCTTTCCACCAGGAATCAACACTCGCATGAATTGGGATAATACGAAAGAATGCCGATATGGCCAGATATGTTCTAGACAATGAGAGAAGTAAATGGCTTCAACAGATTCATTTGGGAAGGGCAACGGTTCTTTTGAAATGTCACATTGGTAATTTGCTCCAGGGAGAATGTCTACACATGCCCAACCAGCAGGAAATCGCCCAATAGTTTGTTGTCCACCGAGGTTTAGTTTCATACGAGTGTACTCAAAAGTGTTCGAAGGTCTTCTGTTGATCCGAGCCGACAGGTCTTGACCCATTCACGACCTGCTCTAACACGATCATTATACTCATCCTCTGTGATGGATTGTAAGTATTCCTTCAAAGCTATATACGTTTCATTGATTTTCGGATTGTAATACTTCCGAAAATCAATAAATAATTCCGTTGGAACGTAGTCTTTAATGTTGTAACAACCATAATAAATGGGAATGGTTCCCGCTTTGAGACAATTGGCTAATCGTTCAGTTATGAATCCCATACTCATGGTTTCATGATATGTTGATTCAAAGCAGATACAATATCGATATTCTGCAATCTTCTTCAATTGATTGACATGGCTGTGATGGTATGGAGATGGTACAGTTCCACAGAAACGTTCCTTAAAACCCCAAGCCTGCGGACTCCACACATCGGCATCCATCTTCGTAGCAATTTCGGGAAGAAGCCATTTGATGAATCCTTCGGGCGGACCGGGCAATTCGTAATACCGATTCAAAATGCAACAGCGATCCAACTTCTTCTTGTATGGTACCAATTCATCATCAGTGATGTTATTCCGACTGAAGTTGCAAGCTAATACCCCTTGAACCAATCGCAAATTCAACCGGGACTTCCATTGATTGTAGAATGTGGGGTTGTATGTGATGACTGTGTCATATTGTTCTAATACTTCTGGATCCCACTGTGCGGGCCACATCGTCTCGGGCTCAGCAATATAGATGTGCTTGAAGCCATGAGCACGGTCATTTAGTATTCCCTGGAAACTTTTATAATTAAAAGCAACTTGGGGGTATTCTTCAATCAGTTCCAGCCATTCGTCACGCATAGCAGTTTCTCACTTAAAGACTGACGATTTTTTAGTTCATGCTCCCAGATAATCAAAGTCTGATATTTATGTTGAGCAAAATGCTCTGTTCGTTCACGGACGTGTTCTTTTACTGGAATTCCTCGAAATTCCCGGCTATGCCAATAATCCCCGAACAGTTCAATAATCAACCTTCTTGTCCGGTGAACGAAATCTGGAACTCGACCGCCAAGAATATACTGCTTGTTCCGGCCGTCTCCGACGTACAACCATTCATCGGGAAACAATTCATCAAGAACTCTTTGTAATTGAAGCTCCGGACGATTTGGTCGACATCCTCGGGCGTTCATTTGCTTCTGGATGTAGTCTGGATCTTGCCAAAGCTGATCCATCAACCGTTTCTGTTTCTTCTTGACCTCCGGACGATTTGAATACTCCTGATGCGAAGCTACCAAAGCTATTCGGTATCCAGGATCTTTCCAGAGCTTAGTTTGGGTCTTTTTATGTTTCTCACGAATCTCAGGACGTTTATTCGGATTGTTATTACCTTGAAGTTTTGGTTGTTCTTTTCCTAAAAGAGGAGAAACTCGACCAGTGTTTGTTCTACTGATCTTCTGTCTTCGAAGGTTCTCAACTTCAGGAGAAGAACTACATTCTCCACGTTTAGATCTACAAGAACAACATTGACAATCTTCCTTGTGTGGATGCGACCAATTTCGATGGGTTCCCTTGCTATTATGTCCATGCAAGTACTTTGGAATTCCTGCCCATTTGTGGTATGGTTTAACTTCAATCTCCCCACCACACCCACATCCACAGAAGATAGAATTTTTGGCCTTCTGTGTATCTAACCAAATTTGTGTCTCCGGTCGAAGCATTATCTACCCAATTAACTGATATGATCTTTGATTCAAAGCATTCAACGCAATCAGGTTCCACTGTTTGTTTGGATTAGATTCCATCCATTGTCGCCAAGCAAGATTTTCACCCCATTCCTTTGCACCAGCCAGATTGTTCTCGTCGAGGGGATCCCTAAAATCATCTAGGTAGATTACGACTCCAGGTCGAAGTAATGGAGTAATCCAATTCAACACTTCCACGGTAGAAGAATGAATATCCACATCAATGTTTACAAAGATCAAATCTTTGATGTATCCCTGTAATTCTGTTGTCAAAGATTCACTGAAGAATCCGTCAATTAAAGAGAATTTTGATATTATATCCTTGCCAATTGTGGCACCAAGTTCTTCTACGCGAGCAATAACATTTGTTTTGTTTGTAGCAAATGCCCCTTTGCAATGTCGATCTGGTGCCCACACTCCGGGAGTCTCTTTTGGCAAACCAGCCCAAGAGTCAAAACCAATAAGTTTAGAACAAACATATTTATCTAAAATCTGAGAAACTTGCCAAGCATATGACGTGCCCCAAGCGACTCCAAATTCTAAACACGTGCCTGTTCCCAAAGTTTGATGGGCATGATGAAAACCATCCTTCAACGGTTTAGGAACATTATCAAAATTGGTCATGATTAGGCACCTTCTCCCCAGTTTCGACGAAGATTAGCAGCACATTGATGAGTCGCTTTGTTTTTGAATATTTGAGCCATGTCCCCCAGTTTGAGGGTATTGACTGTACTGGCATGTTTTGGATGGATGGCGTAACAGGAATAATCGGGCTTTAGAAATTCTTGGGCATATGCCAACCGGAAGTACATATCAACATCTTCCCAACCAAAATCTGTAAAATCCTCATCATACCCACCCAGATTTTGAAGTGTTCGGGTTTGTGTACAGTATGCATAATGAAAATATGAAATGAAGGAAATCTGCCCATCTAAGTTGCAGATATATTGTTTTGTTGCATTGAGATCTATATCAGGTCTCACAGCGGGTACTGTATAGAAAGCTATATCCTTAACACTCGAAAGGTGTTTTTCACGCAAGTATGTCTTTGTTTGCTCAGCATCCAAAACTGCAATGTTTCCTGCTCGCCACGAACCATGTTGATCAATTGAATGCCGGATGAAATCTCCTTCAATGACAACTTCACCATCCTTCTGAAAGAATAACTCGGATTGACAACGCTTGATCGCATAATTGCGAATGAATGCCCCATTCCGTGGATACTGTTGTGAACCACGTAATGTGAAGAAAGCGACATTCTGAGTGGCCAGATGAGAAAAGTCATCATCAACACCATCATTTCCAATGATAATCAAATAATCTTCAACAGCTCGTGTCGTGCGAATTTGTTGAATTGAAAATTCTGTGAGTTCCTTCCCATTATGATTCGGAAGAAAGACAACAAGTTTTCGTTTCGTATCTGCCCAATCAAAGTTCTGTGTGACCGTAACGGTCATATTCGTTCTCCCTGAAGGACCTTTTCTAGAATCCATGTAATAACATTATCAAATGTCTTGTAATTATCGTGAAGGATCTGATTCTGCATCTTACCAGCGATTGGATGTCCACCGTACCAATGCCAACCAATACAGTTAGACCAAATCTGCAAGACATATTCTCGTGTAGGACCTACCCACATTCCTGGTAACGCCCGACTCGGGTATACGGTATTGAGATTTAAATTGAAAACTCCAGGACTGTGAATGTTGATCATTTTTCTATAGTAAGGGCTACCGCAAGACTGATACAACTCGGTATTCATTATTGCTTTAACACCGTTTAAGAGCTTTGTATAATACGGATTGTATCGGGCACCCAGAAGAAATCCAATGGCGTGATACTCGGGACCATTCCGCACAGTATTCTCTTGTGTCGGACCTCCCCGACGATAACAGAAGTACGCTTGGCTATCATCTGGAAGTAAAGCATGCTCAAGTGGACGAAAGAAAAGAATATCTGTATCTGCCCATAATCCACCATGTTGAGAAAGCAAGTACAGACGAATAATATCTGATTTGATTACTTCTGGAAGGAAATTAGAAAAGCCAATCTCCTCCATATCAAAAGGACAGAGCTCGATACCACCATATGCTTTCAATTCCGGCATATAATCCCGAGTTACTATCGGGACTTGCTGCTCATTTGTACCCCAAGTGGTTCCCGACGTTAATCGAGTGGGGGTGAATAAAATCACACGCCAGTCTGGATTCATCATCTTAAACGATACTAGACACATGTATCGAAGATAAGGAAGGACGGGGGCGCCCCAATAAAAATACGCAACTTTAGGAATTAATCGCATAGAAATCTCGGATATGTTCAAACACTGGAAATCGTGGTAATCCTGCATCCGTAAGACTTTGACAAGACATTCGAATGATAGATCCTATCGGCGGGGGATTTTCACGATCTTGATCGGTAAATCCTGTTCCTACTGTGAATGTTTCCAAGTAATTCACAGGAATTTTAAACGTGAGAGCAGCTCTATCCAGCTCTTGCTGTCCGGGCAAAAACAAACAGACCAAAGCGCCCAATCGATTTATATGCTTGCCGTTACCAGACTGAT
>Ga0315283_10000216_pt1 | contig 38511 bp, 32 predicted proteins | sample YL17G09_0_MG_FD_204541 | JGI IMG/M metagenome (GOLD analysis project Ga0315283, IMG submission 204541) | Sediment microbial communities from Yellowstone Lake, YNP, Wyoming, USA - YL17G09_0 | ecosystem: Environmental > Aquatic > Freshwater > Lake > Sediment | place: USA: Wyoming | collected...
AGGTGAGAGTGTCAAGAATAAAAAACAGGCAAAAGATAAAATATCAGCGGCAGAAGTGTAGGTATTATAAGTCTTTATGTAAAGCGGTGTTTTTTTTAAGAAAATTTTTACAAAATAAAAATCTATTTTTTATGGGACTTGCGTTTGGCTGAATGGGTAATTTTTGGCAGGCCAACTTCGAGCAAAAACGCAAAAAACAAAAAGGGCTTTTGTTAAGATAGGCGGAATTCGGAGAGAGTAGAGAGTGGATTTGTTAATATGGGACAAATGTAACGATTGTAGGGGCGGGAAAAAATATAAAAAATGCTGCGGGAAAAATGCGTAAATAGCTGCTGGGGGAAAAATTTTCGTGTTTTGTCTCAAATTAGCGCCAATTGTCTCGAATTGCTCTCGAATTGCTCTCGGATAGCACTCGAAATACTCTCGAAATAGCGCCAATGGTGCGCCAAATTGCTTGAATTGTGCTGAATTTCGAGGACTGTTTTTCATAAGTAATTGTTTGGCAAAGAGTTAGGTGTTTAAGACGGTTAAAAGTAAAAAGTAAAAAGGGAAAAGGAAAAATGTAGTTATGCGGTATCGTTACTTGTCAAAGAACAAAGGGGCGAAAAATAACATCTCTATAATTGGGCGGACAGGCGCATTTGGGTTGACTCTACTTCGCCCTGCGGGCTACGAAGGGCAGGCAAAAAAGAGGTAAGTTGTTATGGGATAAAGAGTAAGGGGATTTGAAAATTTTTTGCGATTTTTGGATTTTTTCAATTACCTCCCTGCGTTTTTGATTGAAGAATTAGCCACAGGTGGACACTGATTTACACGGTTTTTTTAGACAGGATAACCCCAGATAACGACTTTCTGGGGCAGGCAGGTTTTTTTTCGGCCAGCGGGGTGTACTTCGGCAGGTCTTTTCTCCCCCGAAGCATCGGGGTGCGAAAGCCCTGCCTGCGTCCACCGGTCATCTTACGATGACCCGCAAATGGCTTTGCGGCTGGCCGAAAATAGACAATGGTCGAATGAAAGAGTTTATGGTTCATAGTTCATTGTTCATTGTAGAAAATAATTTAATCGCAGATTTCGCTGATTACGCAGAGGGGTTTTGTAGGAGTATATAAGTATATGCGTATATACTTATATAATGCACTAACATATAGCGGGTAAAGTACGCTGTGGACGGGGGGTCATTTGCGGTCATTCATTTCTTCTCTGAGAAGGTCGAGATTGTTTTGAACGGTTTTGGTACTCGGATGGTCGGGGCCGAGACTATTGCGGAAGATTTCGAGGGCGCGTTTCATCAACGGCTCGGCCTCGGAAAGCCGATTCGTCGCCTTATACAACTGCGCCAGGTTATTTAATCGGATAGCCACCTTCGGATGGTCTTTGCCGAAACTTGCTTCATCAATCGCCAGCGCCCGTTTCATCAGCGGCTCGGCCTCGGAAAGCCGATTCGTCGCCTTATACAACTGCGCCAGGTTATTTAATCGGATGGCCACCTTTGGATGGTCTTTGCCGAAACTTGCTTCATCAATCGCCATCGCCCGTTTCATCAGCGGTTCGGCCTCGGAAAGCCGATTCGTATCCTGATATAATGCCGCCAGGTTGTTTAAATCTGTGGCCACCTTCGGATGGTCTTTGCCGAAACTTGTTTCATCAATCGCCATCGCCCGTTTCATCAGCGGTTCGGCCTCGGAAAGCCGATTCGTATCCTGATATAATGCCGCTAGGTTGTTTAAATCTGTGGCCACCTCCGGATGGTCTTTGCCGAAACTTGCTTCATCAATCGCCAGCGCCTGTTTCATCATCGGCTCGGCCTGGGCCAGCCGATTTGTCGCCTTATACAACTGCGCCAGGTTGTTTAAATCTGTGGCCACATTCGGATGGTCTTTGCCGAAACCGGCTTCATCAATCGCCAGCGCCCGTTTCATCATCGGCTCGGCCTCGGAAAGCCGATTCGTCGCCTGATACAACTGCGCCAGGTTGTTTAATGCCACCGCCACATTGGGATGATTTTCACCCAAAGATTTTTCAAATATCTCTACCACCCGTTTCATCAGCGGCTCGGCCTCTTTATAGTTTGCATTATTATAGTAAACCGCAGCCATCTCGTTAAAGACCAGTGAATCGTCACCGGTGAGCGGTTTGAGCTTATCGCACCATTGCAGGGCGTCCCGGGGCCTGCCGGCATAAGAGGCATTTTGCATGCGGGCCATATATATCTTTGCCTGCGCCTCGTTTTTTCTCTGCTGGATATGGTCTATAATCTTCTGTGTCTCGTCCAGAAGACCGTCGGCCTTTTTGGTTTTGCCTTCGGCAATGGCCTTTAACGCCTGCGCATAAGGACTATCGTCTTGCGTAATCAATTTGGCCAGTTCTTTGGCTTCCTGCGTGGGCTGCGGGGTCTGCTGCTGGCCGGCGCCAACCAGAACCTGTTGTTGTGCGAGTTGTTCTTCGAGCTTACCTATTGTGTCCTTTAGCTTCTCGTTTTTCTCTTCAAGGTGTTTGATTTCGTTTTTTGATTGGCCGGCTTCTTTCGAAACGCTAACAAGTTGATTAAGCGCCTCAACCCCATTTATGCCGCTATTAATATCTCTTCCCGCAACATTAGTCGTATTACCGCTTCCATCTATATTAGCGGCAACAATATCTGAACCCTTTTGCTGAAAGGTCTTTTTCTGCGTAGAAGAACTCTTACCCTTTCCGAAGGCCTTCAACAATCCAAGTAATCCGCCGATGACCGCAACAATGACAGGGACGACAATAGCAATCTTCTCGGCATCATTTAGATTCTTAAACCATTCTATCATTAGCATATCCTAATGTTAGTTTCATAACACCGCCATCACCGTATTGCCGGCCTGTCCTTCGCCGGATTTATTTTGGGAAATCCGGGGTTAAGCAAACAGTTCGGTCTGGATGGTTTTCCCTCAAAAGGTGAATTGGTTTATTTTATACCAATTACCGCTAAAAGCAAATAAATTCCCTTGCAAATCCAACGGGGAAGCAGGTTAGAAGTTAAAAGTTAATCCGCCTTCGTCGAGACTTCGGCGGACACAAAAAAAACCCGAAGCAGGCTTCGGGGCTAAACGTGGATTCCCGCCTGCGCGGGAATGACAGAGAAAAGATTCTTCGCTTCGTTCAGAATGACAACGTCGGCCAGCGGTGGATGAATTCGCCCCGCCACAGGCGGGTAAACTGCAGCAAAAAGTGGATTCCTGCTTTCGCAGGAATGACAAAGAAAAGATTCTTCACTTCGTTCAGAATGACAACGTCGGCCAGAGGCGGATAAATTTAGATTGCCAATTGTGGCGGGGAAATGGGGTTTATGATAGTGAAAAGGCGCTATATAGTATTGGTTAATACATCAGTATGAGCTAGAATTTTAGGTTTTTTTTGCTCCTGAGGCATCTGGTCCAGATGTATATGACAGTAAGCCTTATGGTTATAGATACTCAAGATACGCGTGCAGTGCGGGAACAGGCATTTCCTGCCTTCAGCCGAAGTCTTTAGTATTTTTCCCATTGTTACTCCTATATGAGTATATCACCCAGCAAAAAAAACGTAAAGGTTAGTTGTCTTTTTCTACGGCCTAAAGATTTCCTAATCTTTTGTGTTTTATTATTTATACCACCTTTACCGGGCTTTGTCAAACAATCTTTTATTATAATAACCTCAAGGAACTATGCTCCACACAAGCGGCGGCGGATATTTCCATTGATTATCGGGTGGCTGGAAGCGAAAATGACGAGGCAGGCCGGCCTGCGGCGGATAAATATGGATAGTCGAAAAATTCACTATTGACAGAAGGACAAATCCGATTATAAAGATGTGAAAATGCAAAGGGATTTTTCGCCGCCTTTGAAGGGAAATAAAATAGAGTCCGAAGGCTTAGCAGTGTGGTCAGCGGTGCATACAGGCAATGCCTGCTTTATTTTCTCGAAGCCGAAAGGAGGTGATATATAGCAAGCATATCAGCGGCGCACACGGGTTGTGACGTAAAAAAACAGACGTTCAATATTAACAATTCAATATGGGAGGTGTAAAAAATGGCAACTGCAGAAAATCTTATTGTTCAGCCTGTCCGCGAGATGTTGACCAGAATAATGGCCTATCTGCCTGTCCTGCTGGGTGCATTGGTAATTCTGATAGTAGGCTGGTTTGTGGCCAAGGCAATCAAACGGTTAGTTGACTGGCTTCTTAAGGTAACACGATTCGATACTCTGGCTGATAAGACAGGTATATCAGAGGTTTTGAGAAAAGGCGATTTGAAGATTTCCGCCAGAGAGGTGATAAGCGGCCTGGTTTACTGGCTGATTATACTTATGGTGCTGGTGATGACTGTTGACGCCCTGGGTCTGCCGAAGAGTTCGGATATTCTTGCAGGCTTATTTGCTTATGTTCCGAAGGTGATAGCAGCATTGCTTGTTCTGGTGGTAGCTATGTTTCTGGCCAGTTTTGTGTCAGGGATAGTGCAGACGGCAGCGGGCAATGCGAATCTGCCGAGTCCGGAGATATTTGCGGGTATAAGCCGATGGGCGATTATAATTTTTGCAGTAACTATTTCGTTAGGAGAGCTTGGCATCGGGACGCTTTTGGTAACTACCACCTTCAATATTATCCTCGGCGGGGTTTGTCTTGCTTTGGCGCTTGCATTCGGATTAGGAGGTAAAGATACGGCGGCAAGGTATCTCGAGGAATTAAGGGAAAGACACTCCGAGAAAAAAAGACTGTGAAAAGTTAAGCTGCACAGGTTATGACAAAGTGTTTCGAGTCGGCATACAAAACAAGGCTATGGCTTTGGTTTGTCAGGCGGCTCCCCCCGATGAGATGGCTAAACGACGCATCCGCCCCGGCGGACAGGCGGCGTGGTAATTATTTTTTAAAAACATAGATAAAGCTTTTAGACTTTAGCGGGGAGGGGTTTTGGTGAGCGGAGGGCGGGAATGAATTTAAGACGATAAAAGGACAATGTCCTTGATTTTGCACAACCGGCAAAAAAAATAAAAAGGCGCTTGTTTTTGCCTGAGAATATTATTAGTATGGCATCAAGACTTAAACGACAGCCTTGAAAATGCGAAACGGTATCATTTGGGGGTATATACTGCGATGAACACATTGAATTCAAAGAAAAAACCTGATATAATCGTTGTTTTATGCGGCCAGGCAGGGCAGGGTATACAAACCGTCGAACGGCTCCTGACGCGGATTTTGAAAACGGCGGGGTGCGATGTTTTTGCGACCAAAGAATATATGTCCCGCGTCCGCGGCGGTATGAATTCCACTATGATTAGAATATCAGACAGGCCCGTCAACGCCTTTGTCGACAGAATCGATGTCCTCGTGCCGCTCAATAAAGGAGCGATAAGCCATCTGAGGAAAAGAGTTTCGCCGGAAACGATTGTGCTTGGCGAAAAAGATGCCTGCGGGGACGAACTACGAGACGAGAACCTTTTTTTTGACGTTCCGTTCACACAAACAGCAGCCGGCATCGGCGACAAGATATATTCAAATACGGTCGCAGTGGGGGCCATTATTGGTCTGCTGGCTATGGAGATTGAAGTGGGCGTGGATTGTTTACGACAGTACTTTGGCGGCAAATCCGAAGAGGTCATAAGCAAAAACACAGAGGCCATAAAAAAAGGGTACGAAGCAGTGATAAAGCTGACCGAATCCAACGGTATAAAATTTAACATAAAAGGCAACGCCAATGCCCGGTCCGACATTCTGGTCAACGGCGCCGAGGCCGTGGGGCTGGGCGCCCTTGCGGGGGGGTGCAACTTCATCTCCTCTTACCCGATGTCACCATCGACTCCCGTTTTAGTATTTCTCGCACAGAACGGTCGCGATTTCGGGATTATTGCCGAACAGGCGGAGGACGAAATCGCAGCTATAAATATGGCGATAGGCGCCTGGTATGCCGGCGCAAGGGCAATGGTCGGTACATCGGGAGGGGGATTTGCGCTGATGGTAGAAGGTTTAAGTCTTGCAGGAATGCTGGAGATGCCGATGGTAATTCATCTCGGCCAAAGGCCTGCGCCTGCAACGGGGCTTCCGACAAGGACCGAACAGGCCGATTTGGAGCTTGCGTTATATGCGGGACACGGGGAGTTTCCGAGAATAATCCTTGCGCCGGGCAAACTGGAGGACGGGTTTTACCTGACCCAAAAGGCTTTCGGGCTGGCGGACAAATTCCAGGTGCCGGTTTTCATTCTTACCGACCAGTATTTTATCGACTCTTACTATAATATCGCCCCCTTTAAGACGTCGAACCTCGGCGTGGAAAAGCATATTATCCAGACCTTGAACGACTACAAAAGATACGCATTGACCGAAAACGGCATTTCTCCCCGCGGCATTCCGGGATTCGGGAATGGTTTTGTTTGTGTAGACAGCGACGAACACGACGAGGCCGGGTATATTACGGAGGACCTTGAGCTGCGAACAAAAATGGTTGATAAAAGGCTCAGGAAACTCGATTTGATAAAAAAGGAAATAATACCGCCTGAGCTGATTGGCCCGGACGATTTCAGGAACCTGGTTATCTGCTGGGGGTCGACTTATAACATTGTATGCGAGGCCGTGAATAATCTTAACAGGAACGACACGGCTGTGCTGCATTTTAAGCAGGTATACCCGCTGCACAGCGAAACGGGAAGGCTGATTAACAAAGCCGACAAAACCATCGTGGTTGAGAACAATGCCACTGCCCAATTTGCAAGGCTGTTAAAGATTTATTTCGGCGTCGATGTCGGGGGAAAAATTTTACAATACGACGGATTATGTTTTGCTGCGGACAAGCTTACTGAAAAATTAGACAGTACCCTGTAGGAGGCAGTGATGAAGAGTAAAAAATTTGACATAGATAACGTTGATATAGCGTGGTGTCCGGGTTGCGGCAATTTCGGGATATTGAACATTTTGAAGAAGGCCCTGATTGAACTTGAGATTGAACAGGACAGGCTGGTCATTGTCTCCGGGATTGGCCAGGCTGCGAAGATACCGCACTACTTTAAGACAAATTTTTTCAACGGGCTGCATGGGCGGGCGCTGCCCCCTGCTACCGCGATTAAGGCAAGCAACCCTTCACTGACCGTTATCGTCGAAAGCGGCGACGGGGATATGTACGGCGAGGGCGGGAACCATTTCATACATACAATCCGAAGAAATCCGAATATAACCAATATTGTTCATAATAATATGGTCTACGGTCTTACGAAGGGGCAGGCGTCACCTACGAGCCAGATAGGTTTTAAGACACCTGTGCAGGTTGCCGGGGTGTTTCTCGAACCATTTAACCCGTTGGCCGTTGCAATTGCGCTGGATGCGAGTTTCGTAGCCAGGGCATATATGGGCGATATGGACCGGACCAGAGAGATTTTTAAAAAGGCCATTACTCATAAAGGTTATGCGCTGGTTGACGTGTTCCAGCCCTGTGTCACTTTTAACAAGGTCAACACTTATCAATGGTTTAAGGACAAAACTTATTACCTTGATAATTCGCATAATTTTTACGACAGAAGGCAGGCATTTAACAGGGCGATAGAAGAAGACAAACTGCCGCTCGGGGTTTTCTACATAAACCCTGATAAAAAAACTTTTGAGGAAAATATCGGGATTTATGACAAAGACGATACTCCGCTTTTCAAACGTGACGTAGATTATAAAAAATTAGAGGCGCTGATTAACAAATTCACATAATACAGTCCTCGCTGCGATGCTCTGCCTTTTGACGGGGGCGGGATATATCTTTCGCTCGAATGGTAAAAAAGCTTTTAGACTTTTGCGGGGAGGGGTTTTGGTGCGCGGAGGGCCTTGAGGGCGGCGGTGATGCGCTCTCGGCCAGGTTCGGTCTTTCTGCGGAGAACATCGGCAGGTGTTGAACCAATCAGGCGAATCCTGTTGTACCTGTTTTCAAGCAGGTTATCAATCTTCGTGCGCTTGAGGTCACGCAGGGTCTTAACGATATAGTCCTCAACGGAGAGGATGGTGTCGTGGATGCTGCGATGAGCGCCGCCGAGCGGTTCAGGGACAATATGGTCAATCAGTTTGAGTTTGAACAAATCTTTGCTGGTAAGTTTAAGCGCTTCGGCGGCCTGCGGGGCCTTTGAGCCATCGCGCCAGAGGATAGCGGCACAGCCCTCAGGGGATATTACGGAATAATAAGCAAATTCGAGCATAGCGAGCCTGTCGCCGACGCCGATGCCGAGTGCGCCGCCTGAGCCGCCTTCGCCGATAACGATGCAGATTATGGGGACTCGCAGGCGGGACATTTCCATCAGGTTGACGGCGATGGCCTGAGCCTGGCCTCGCTCTTCAGCGCCGATGCCAGGATATGCGCCGGGGGTATCGATAAGGGTGACGACGGGGATGTTGTATTTTTCGGCGAATTTCATTTTAGCGAGGGCCTTTCGGTAGCCTTCAGGATTTGGGCAGCCGAAATTGCAGGCGACTTTTTCTTTGAGGGATTTGCCTTTGTTCTGGCCGATGACGAGGACTTTTTCGAGGCCGATTTGGCCCAGGCCTGTTATGATTGCGCGGTCGTCGCCGAAACACCTGTCGCCGTGCAGCTCGCGAAAATCCTTGACCATCCGTTCGAGATAATCGACGAGGAGCGGCCTTTTGGGATGGCGGGCGACCTGGACGGTCTGCCAGGCGGTGAGATTCGAATAGGCGCGTTTCAGCTCGCAGACCCGCTCTTTCTGGAGGCAGCGGATGTCGGCGGAATAGTCGATACCCTTTGCGGCACCGAGCTTTTGCAGCTCAGCGGCCTGGCGGTCAAGGTCTGCGACCTTCGCCTCAAAGTCCAGATAATCACCGTCACTGATTTTGTGGTTGTTATTTCCGGGCATTTCGACTACACTCAATGCGGACAGCATATAGAATGCGAATATCCGCAAATAACAAAGCGGTTTATAAAAAAACCTGCCCACAAACAGTGGGCTTCGACTGTTTTCGCCACGTCCGTTGGTCTATTATTTCCGAACGTGAGATAATACCATTTTTGTCAATGAAATCAAAGAAAAAAATTGACATCGAGGCCGGATTGCTATAAGTTTTTAGAAATGTTTAAGGAAAGCGGTATTTTTGTAAGGGCTTGATTTTGAAAGAGTTAAAGCAAATAACAGTGATTGGACTGGGCCTTTTGGGCGGGTCGATAACTTTAGCGGCTTTGAGGGCTTTTCCGGGTGTAAAAGTTGTAGGATATACGCATCGTGCAAGCACTCGGCGAAAAGCGAAACGGCTGGCGGTGGCCACTGAAGTTACGGACGACATCAGGGGCAGCGTGGCCGAGGCGGACATCGTTATCCTCGCAACGCCGATATGCACGTTCGAGAGGGATTTCGGCGAGATAAGGGACGCTTTGCCGGCGGGGTGTATTGTAACCGATGTCGGCTCGACGAAGGGGCTGGTGCATCGCTGGGCGGAGAAAATATTGCCGAAAAATGTTTACTATGTCGGGTCGCATCCGATAGCAGGTTCGGAACAAAGAGGAGTTGAATTTGCAAGGGACGATTTGTTTGAGAAGGCGCTCTGCATACTGACAACAACGCCGAAGACCAACCGGAAAGCGGTGGGGACACTGTGGAGGTTCTGGTCGGCGATTGGCTGCACGATAAAGATTATGACGCCGGTGCAGCACGACAGGATTCTGGCGCAGGTAAGTCACCTGCCGCACATCACGGCGGTGTCACTGGTGAACGCCAATAATATCGAAGACCTGAAATTTGCGGGCAAAGGTTTCATCGATATGACGAGGATAGCATCGGGGCCGGCGAACATCTGGGTCGATGTGCTGCTGACGAATGCGAACAATATTACCAAAGGCATCGACAGAATTACGGCGGAACTGGGCAAGATGAAGGCGGCAATCAAAAACGGCGACGGCAGACAAATTGAAAAATTACTGGAAGCAGCAAGAAACAAACGCAACGAGATGATAGCCTACAAAATGAAAAACAAGGAAATAATATCGTAAGAAGACGGTATTACAGTTTTTCATTTGATAAGCGGTTAGATTTTTCATAATATATAACTATGGTTCAGCCACAGATTACGATACTAAAAGACAAAGTTGCAGATTTCTGTACTAAGTGGAAGGTCTCTGAACTGGCATTGTTCGGTTCAGTGCTGACAAGTGAGTTTCGTCCCGACAGCGATGTGGATGTACTTGTAAAGTTTAATGCTGATGCCGGCTGGAGTCTTTTCGATTTCGTAGATATGATTGATGAACTTAAGGTAATTTTTGGCCGAAACGTCGACCTGGTAGAGCAGGAATCTTTGAGAAATCCTTTCAGACGCCGTAGCATCCTGTCCGGCAAAAAGGTAATATATGCAGCCTGATGAACGAGATTCGGCGTATTTGTGAAAGTAAGTTACACGCTGCGAACCATTTATTGACTTAGGCACAGGTCATTTCTATAATCCGTTTTTCGTTCATTTACCAGTCGGTGTAACATAATGGAGTGCAAAATGGCAAGGCAGTGGCGATTTGAGGTTTTTAACCGGCAGGGATTTTCGGATGTGCACGGCAGCGGCGTGCTGGAAGATATAAAGGAGCTGGGCATCCGGTCTGTCGAGGCGGTGCAGTCGGCGAGGGTGTTTCTGATTGAGGCTGACTTCGACAAGGATTTTGCGAAGCGGGTGGCCGGCGAACTGCTGGCTGATGCGGTCTGCGAGGAGTACTACATCGGCAGGAGCGGGCCGCCGGCAGGTCTGGCGAAGGCAACGATAATCGAGGTGCATCTGAAAAGCGGTGTCACCGACCCTGTGGCCGAATCGGTAATGGCAGCAATGGCGGATATGGGCGTTAAGGCCAATAACGTGCGAACGGCGAGAAAATATGTTCTGCTGGGGGACATCAGTCAAAAGCAGACCGAAACCATTGCGAAGAAGATACTGGCGAACGACTGCATCGAAGAGATAATCATCGGCAATGAGGCCGAACCGCCAAGTCCCCATCTGAAACCTTATGAATTGAAAATCACACACTGGCCGATACGAAACCTCGATGAGCAGGGGCTGATGAGGTTAAGCAAGGAAAAAGACCTGTTTCTCAATTTAGTCGAGATGCAGACCATTCAGAAATATTATCAGCAGTTAGGCAGGGAGCCGACCGATGTGGAGCTGGAATCGATAGCCCAGACCTGGAGCGAACACTGCGTTCATAAGACGCTGAAAAGCTCGGTCGATATGAGCATCGACGGGCAGGAGATTCATTTTGAGAATCTGCTGAAAGAGACGGTTTTTAAGGCGACAAAACAGCTTGAAAAGAAATGGTGCATATCGGTTTTTGCCGACAATGCGGGCGTGGTGGAATTCGACGAGGAATCGGCGGTGTGCTTTAAGGTTGAGACGCACAATCACCCTTCGGCGCTTGACCCTTACGGCGGGGCGGCGACAGGCATCGGCGGGGTGATTCGCGACCCTATGGGGACAGGGATGGGGTCGAGGCCGATTGCCAATACTGACATATTCTGTTTCGGTGAGCCGGACATCAAACTCGAAGACGTGCCCAAGGGCGTGCTGCATCCGCGAAGGATTATGAAGGGCGTTGTGGCAGGCGTGCGGGACTACGGAAACAGGATGGGGATACCGACGGTCAACGGCGCAATTTATTTCGACAAGAGATATATGGCCAACCCGCTGGTATTCTGCGGCAATATCGGCATTATGGGCAGGGACAAGTGCTTCAAAAACCCGCAAAGTGGAAACTTAGTTATGGTGGTGGGCGGCAGGACGGGCAGGGACGGGATACACGGTGCGACATTTTCGAGCGGGCAGATGACGCACGAGCATGAAACGATTTTTTCGCATGCTGTGCAAATCGGCAATGCGATAACAGAAAAAAAGATGCTCGATGTGCTGCTGCAGGCGAACGAGGCGGGGCTGTATGAGGCAATTACCGACTGCGGCGCAGGGGGACTGAGCAGCGCGGTGGGCGAGATGGGCGAAAAACTCGGCGCGGAGGTCGATTTGGAGAAAGTGCCGCTGAAATACGCCGGCTTGAACTACACCGAAATCTGGATTAGCGAGGCACAGGAAAGAATGGTGATAGCGGTAAGGCCGGAAAACCTCGATGCGATAAAGAAAATCTTCGACAGCGAAAACGTTCAGTCGACGGTAATAGGCAGATTCACCAGCGACAGGAAATTAGTGCTGCGATATAACGGCCAGAAGGTCGGCGAACTCGATATGGAGTTTCTGCACAATGGTGTCCCCAAATATTCTCGCAAGGCGGTCTGGAAAAATCCTAAACTGAATGAGCCGAACCTGCCGGAGAAAAACAATTACAATGATGCGCTTTTGCGGATATTGTCATCGTATAACGTGGCGAGCAAGGAATGGGTAATCCGGCAGTATGACCACGAGGTTCAGGGCGGGTCGGTTGTCAAGCCGCTGACGGGAATAACCAACGATGGGCCGGGCGATGCGGCGGTAATCAGGCCAAAGTACGATTCGGACAAGGGGCTTGCCATCGGCTGCGGGATGAACCCGCTATACGGGGACATCGACCCATACTGGATGGCGATGGCGGGAATTGACGAGGCAATCAGAAATATCATAAGCGTCGGCGGCAGATTTGACCGCATTGCCCTGCTGGACAATTTCTGCTGGGGCAACTGCACGAGGCCGGAGACATTCGGCACATTGGTGCGGGCGGCACAGGCCTGCTACGACGGGGCAATGGCCTACGGGACGCCGTTCATATCGGGTAAGGACTCGCTGAACAATGAGTTTGCCTGCGAGGACGGCACAATAATCAGCATACCGGCGACACTTCTGATAAGTGCAATATCAATGGTTGATGATATCGGCAAATGCGTAACGATGGACGCCAAAAAAGCGGGCAACCTGCTGTTTATAGTGGGCGAGACCAAAAACGAGCTTGGCGGGTCGCATTATTACAAAATCAACGGACAGCTCGGCGCAAATGTCCCCAAAGTAGACCTTAAGACGGCGCCGAAAATTGCTGCAAGGGTTGCAGATGCGATAAGCAGCGGCCTTGTCGTTAGCTGTCATGACTGCTCGGAAGGCGGGCTGGCGGTTGCGCTGGCGGAGACAGCTTTTGCGGGCGGACTGGGGATTGAGGCGGATTTGAGAGGGCTGGCGAAAAACGCGGACTGCACGCGAACCGATGCGCAGCTTTTCAGCGAATCGAACAGCAGATATATCGTGGAGGTTGAGCCGGGCAATTACGGCACCTTTGCTAAAATGATGCTGAATCTGCCGTTCGGGCAGGTCGGCAGGGTGACGGAGCAGAAGACGCTGGTTATAAAAGCGGAAAATGGTAAGACAGTGATAAACCTGGATTTGGGTACACTGAAAGAAGCGTGGCAAAAGCCGCTAAAATGGTAGTAAAGATAGTTTTGAGTTTTGAGTGTTTAGTTTTGAGTTGAAATAAGGAATGGATTCCTGCTTTCGCAGGAATGACAAGAAAGAAAAATGGAACAGGTAAAGGCGATAGTGTTGAGAGCAGCGGGGATAAACTGCGATATGGAAACGCAGTATGCCCTCGAACTGGCGGGTGCAGAGGCACAGCGAATCCATATAAACAGGGTCATCGAAGATAAGAGGTTGTTGGAGCAGTTCCAGATTATCGTTTTCCCCGGCGGATTCAGCTACGGCGATGACGTGGCGGCAGGGAAAATAATGGCAAATCAGGCCGTGCATCATCTCTCGGAGGCCCTGCGGAAGTTTATCAACGACGGCAAATTAGTGCTGGGAATCTGTAACGGCTTTCAGGTGCTGGTGAAGATGGGGATTTTGCCGGGGTTTAAATCAAATTTAGCCACAGAGGACACAGAGAACACAGAGATAAATGAAAAAGACCAAAGACCAGAAGCAAATCTGGTTACGATAACCAATAACGACTGCGGGAAGTTCGAGGACAGGTGGGTGTACCTGTCGCCGCAGACAAAGAAGTGTATTTTCATCGAGCAGGACAGGCAAATTTATCTGCCGATTGCACACGGCGAAGGCAAAGTCGTTACAAAAGACGATGCCACGTTAGAGCAGTTAAAATCAGGGGGACATATTGCGTTCAAATACGTCGATGAGAACGGCAAAGAAGGCGGATTCCCCATTAACCCCAACGGCTCGGTGGATTCAATCGCGGGACTGACCGACACTACGGGGCGGGTGCTTGGCCTTATGCCGCACCCGGAAAGATTTGTCCGGCCGACCCAGCACCCTCGCTGGACGAGACTTAAAGATAAAATCGACGCAGACGGTATGACGATTTTCCATAATGCCGTTAAATACATACAGGAAAACTTTTAAGTCTGAGATTCGAACGGCCGAATGGATGTCGATTTTTAAAATTTTCTCTGGCTTTTTAGTTTTTTTATGTTAACCTTTGTTAAGTGGTTAACACAGGTTAACCACTCCTCTAGAGTTAAAATTGTGCTAATTTACGTAATTCAAAGAGGTTAGCGTATGAAAAACGGCAAATATCTTACTATACCGCAGGCAGCCGGCATTCTCGGTATAAGCAGGACCGCTGTTTATAAAAAGGTCAAAAAGGGACAGATAAAGGCCGTCAGAATAGGCAGGAATTTTGCCATTCCCAAAAGTGCCATAATAAACACGCTCGGCAGAGATTTGACCGGCCCCGCCAAAAAACAAATAGCTGCTGCCGTCAGAAAAACCGTCAGAGAGTATGCAGATGTGCTGAAGCTTCTGGGCGGCGAATGAAGATTATCACCGTAAAACAGGTTGAGTTCATCGCCTTCAGAATTCTGAAAAAGCACATCGTGCCTTTGAAATAATAGAGAACATAACACAAACCCGATGCCGACGAGAGACGGATTTCAATAATGCGGTGAAATATATCAGGGAAAAGTTCTAAACCTACTATCGGTTTTTATTTTCTTGCTGCTATTGACCAACATCAAAGAGGCAGCGAGATTGCTTCGCTTCGCTCGCAATGACCAAGTGAGGATGTAAATCATATCTTCTCAAACATAAATTTGTGCTGGGAGGCGTTGATTTTGATTTTGTCGCCGTCGGTGAATTTGCCTTCCAGCAGCTCAGCGGCAAGCGGGTTCTCCAATCGCTGCTGAATCGTGCGCTTCAGCGGTCTTGCGCCAAAGGCGGGGTCGTAGCCCTCGTCCATAATCAGTTTGCGGGCGGCATCGGTAAATTCAATCTCAATTTTGCGGGCTTTCAGACGGTCGGCGAGATAGCCAAGCTGGATGTCGACAATCTTCGCCAAATCGTCTTTTGTGAGCATACGGAAGACAATAACCTCATCGATGCGGTTTAAGAATTCGGGTCTGAAGTGCTGCTTGAGGGCCTCTTTGACGTGGGCCTCGATTTCCCAGTCGGCGCCGCCTTCCTGTTCGGTAAGGGCCTGAATCTGCTGGCTGGCGATGTTGCTGGTCATAATAATCACGGTGTTTTTGAAGCTGACGGTCTTGCCCTTGCCATCGGTAAGCCGGCCATCATCAAAGACCTGCAGCAGGACGTTGAAGACGTCCCTGTGCGCTTTTTCAATCTCATCGAGCAGGACGACCGAGTAGGGTTTTCTGCGGACGGCCTCTGTGAGTCTGCCGCCTTCCTCGTAGCCGATATAGCCGGGCGGTGCGCCGATGAGGCGGGCGACCGAATGCTGCTCCATAAACTCGCTCATATCGATGCGAACCATAGCGTTGGGGTCGTTAAAGAGAAAATCTGCCAGTGCTTTTGAAAGTTCTGTTTTTCCGACGCCGGTCGGGCCCAGAAACAGGAATGTCCCTATTGGGCGGTTCGGGTCGCCGAGGCCTGCGCGGTTTCTGCGAACGGCGTTGCAAAGTGCGGCAACGGCCTCATCCTGGCCTATGACGCGCCTGCGGATATACTTTTCCATATCCACGAGGCGCTGGCGCTCGCCGCCCAATAACCTTGCGACCGGTATCCCCGTCCACTTCGAGACGACCTGTGCAATATGCTCTTCGGTTACTTCGTTTTGAAGAAGGGAACGTTCGGATTTGGCAAGCTCGGCCTCTTCTCCTTCGAGCTGTTTTTTCAAATCGACAATCGTGCTGTATTTGAGGCGAGCGGCGGTTTCGAGGTCGCCCTTGTGCTGGGCATTTTCAAACTGGTTCTGGGCATCCTCGATTTTCTGCCTGAGCTGTTTTATCCGGTCGATATTGCCCCTGTCAGCCTCCCAGCGTGCGGTCAGCTCCTTGTCGTGTTTTTGCAAATCAGCCAATTGCCTTTCGGCTTCCTTAAGGCGGTCTTTGCTCGCCTTGTCGGTTTCTTTTTTCAACGCTTCCCGCTCGATTTGCAACTGGACAATCTTTCTGCGGATGGTGTCAAGCTCCGCGGGCAGCGAGTCATTTTCGATTCTCAGTTTCGAGGCCGCCTCATCGACCAAATCAATGGCTTTATCCGGCAGCCAGCGGTCTGAAATGTAGCGGTTCGACAATGTTGCGGCGGCAACGAGGGCTGTGTCGGTGATGCGAACGCCGTGATGGGTGTCATAGCGGTCTTTCAGTCCCCGCAGGATAGCTATCGTTTCCTCGACGCTTGGCGGGTCAATCAGAATAGGCTGAAAACGTCTTTCAAGTGCAGCATCTTTTTCGATGTATTTTCGATACTCGTCGATTGTAGTTGCCCCGATGCAGCGAAGCTCGCCTTTGGCAAGAGACGGCTTTAGGAGATTGCCGGCATCGACTGCTCCTTCGGCCCTGCCTGCGCCGACTATGGTGTGCAGTTCATCTATAAAAAGTATTATCTGGCCGGCAGCAGTAACGACCTCTTTGAGGACAGCCTTGAAGCGGTCTTCGAATTCGCCCCTGAATTTTGTCCCCGCTATCAGCGCACCCATATCGAGGGCGATGATTCTCTTGTCTTTGAGGCCTGCGGGGACATCGCCCTTGACTATCCGCTGGGCAAGACCTTCGACAATGGCCGTTTTCCCCACGCCCGGCTCGCCAATCAGCACCGGGTTATTTTTCGTCCGGCGGTTGAGGACCTGCATATATCGGCGGATTTCCTCGTCCCTGCCGATAACAGGGTCGAGTCTGCCTTTGCGGGCCATATCCAGAAGGTCAATGCCGTAGCGTTCGAGGGCCTTGTATTTTACTTCCGGGTTCTGGTCGGTCACTTTTTCGCCGCCACGAATATTCTTTAATGCAGTTTCAATCTGTGCGGGCGTTACCGAGTTGAGCCTTAAAATCTCCTTTACGTCACTGGGGATAGAGGCAAGCGAAAGAAAAAGATGCTCGACGCTTAGATATTCATCGCCCATCGCATCGGCCTTGTTCTGGGCGTCGAGGACGATTTGATTGAAAACCGGGTCGGGGTTGAGCTGAGCGGTGCTTTTTCCCTGCGGCAGCCTGTTAAGCTCGCCCTCTGTCATATCCTTAATGCGTGAAATGTTTGAGCCGATTTCCTTTAGAATTAAAACCGCTATGCCGGTGTCATCATCGCAGACGGCGTTTAACAGGTGCAGCGGCGACAAAACGGTATGCGATTTGGCCATAGCAATCTGCTGGGCGGTTGCCAGGGCTTCCTGTGCTTTAAGCGTAAATTTGTCGAATCTCATTTCAAAATCCTATCAAATTCGGTTTAAAATTATTTTTCACCACTGATATACACTGCAAACGGTATGCCTGAAGAGCCAAAATTCATAACTTTAGAAAACACAATAAGTTACGATTATTTCAACATAAAACATAAATGCCAGTTTGGCAGGCGCTTGTCCGTATTTTGCCGTCCTGCGGTTATAAACCAAGAGCAAAATTAAAAAAAGATAAAATTTTTTTGATTAAATCAATAAATTTTTTTTGTCTATAACTGCATATAACATAGGAACTTATGCTTTACCACATCAAAGTCCTATAAAAAATTACCTTCAAAAAGTCTTTTCGCCTGTTGACTTAGTGGTAAAGAGTGGTAGTATTTCCCACCGATGATATACAAGGTGGGACAAAAACCATGTTGTTATTAACAGGTGAATATCAGCACGTGATTGATGAGAAAAACAGGGTTCTCATCTCGAACAAGCTGCGCAATCAAATCGATGCTGATGAGCACGGCAGCAATTTCTACTTAGTTCTCGGCGCCAACGGCATACTGTGCCTTTACCCGGAAAAATACTTCGAGCAAATCGTGCTGGCTGTTGCGCCCCAGACCACCGCACCGGATGAGGCGGTTGCATTCGAGCGAATGAGCTTTGCTCTTGCGAGCAAGATAGAGCTTGATAACCAGGGCAGGCTGGTCCTGAACGAAAAACTGCGAAAAAGGGCCGGCCTGAAAGAGCATATCACGCTGGTCGGCGTCAGAGACCATATAGAGTTGTGGAACAATGAAAGCTGGGAGCAATACCTGGCGGAACATATGAACCAATACCAGAAACAGATGTCGCAGGCACGGCAGTCTGTTTTGCGAAAACAAGGTGGAGAGTTTTGACCTGCGTAAGGAGGTAAAATGGCAGAAATGGATTTCAACGAGTGTCAGATTGTAAAAGACAGCATTACCGGCAAAAGGTGCATTGACGAACAGACCTTTGCTTCGGTGGCAATCCTGGCTGACAGGCTGGAACGGCTGAAAAAGTCGGAAAAGCTGTTTGCCGGGGTCAGATTCTCGTCGGCTGTCAGAAAACTGGCAAGGCAGAGAAAAACTGCGGCTGTGTGCTAAAGATAGCGTATAGCGGGTAGCGGATAGCGTATAAGTTATGCGCTGTAGTTGGCCGGCGAATAAAAAATGCAAAATCAGTAGTGAGCGATTCAACGATAGAACATATTCCTGTCCTCGCATCAGTGCTGGCCGAACAGGTGAAACTGCCGCAGGAGGCGGTGATGGTCGATGCGACCATCGGACACGGAGGTCATAGTTTACTGTTCGGCAGAAGTTTGGGCCCTGAGGGTGTAATTATCGGTCTGGATGTAGACAAAAATTCTATCCAAAGGGCCCAGTTAAAATTAAAAGACCTTGCGTGCAGGGTCATTTTGATATGCTCGAATTTTTCTGAAATTAGTGAGGAGGTGCACAGGCAGGGGATAGAAAAAGTTGATTTCATTCTCGCCGACCTTGGGGTCTGCTCGGCACAACTGGCTGATGTCGAGATGGGGCTGAGTTTCCAGCAAAATATGCCTCTGGATATGAGAATGGACAAAAGATTGGAAACCACTGCTGCCGATATAATCAATAAGGCAGATGAGAAAAGCCTGGCCGACCTGATTTACAACTTCGGGCAGGACAGGGCGTCGAGGCGGATTGCCAGGTTTATCGTGCAACACCGGCAGAGTCAGCCGATAACAACGACAGGTCAGCTTGCAACGGTGGTTTGCAGGGCGCTGGGACAGGCGGCGAGCGGAAGAAAATCGAAGATACACCCGGCAACGAGGACTTTTCAGGCATTGAGAATTGCGGTCAACGACGAGATGGGAAACCTTGAAAAGCTGCTTGAGTCGGCGCCGGCGATACTGAAGAGTAACGGCTGCATCGCTGTTATCAGCTATCACAGCCTGGAAGACGGATTGGTTAAAAATAATTTCAGAAAGAACGGAAAAGAAAACGTATACAGGATTATTACGAAAAAACCGATTACGCCGAGCCGAGAGGAAATTGCGGCTAACCCAAGAGCAAGAAGTGCAAAGTTGAGGATTGCACAAAAAATATAGGGTAATAGAAAAAGGGAGTTTTATTATGACTTCGGATGCAAAAATCGGATTGCTGCTGGGGCTGGTTTTCATATTCATAATTGCATTTATCATCAACGGCCTGCCAAGCCTTCACGGCAAGAACGCCAATAACAGCGAGCTGACTACCAATATGGTAAGCTCGCAGAACGGGCATTTGGGTCTTGCGGCCAAAGAGCATAAGGTGCAGCAGGCGATGCAGCAGACAGAACCGCCGCAAAGACAGGTCGCCAAAACCGGCGGTATATCGGTTCCCGCTTCGGCTAATGCCAGCGAGGAAATCCCTGCGGCTGCGGACAATGTTGTTTCACCGCCGGCAGTCAGCAATAAGCCGGTGGAGACAAAACCTCAGGATGCTGCTGAAACTCCTGCGACCGGCGATGAGAACCCTTCTGCCGCGCTCGAACAAAACAAGCAGCAGGCGCCTCAGCCAAAGCCGGATGAAACAGTCGCCAAAAATGCCTACGTTGTCTGTGAAGGGGACAGTCTTGTTACCATAGCCAAAAAGTTCTATGGCTCTGCGGAGGGAAATAAAAGGGCAAATATACTCAAAATATTCGAGGCGAATAAAAAGGCGTTGAGGTCGCCAGACGAGCTTGAGGTCGGGCAAATACTCACTATCCCGCCATTGCCAGCGGCGCCGGCCACACCTGCCGTATCCAAGGAAAAACCCGAAAGCGTTTTGACCGCTAAAACCCCCAGGAACGGCGAACCTGCCGTTCAGAAAGCTTTGCCGGCAGCCGACAGTCACAAAGTGAAGCAAAACGGGCACAGTTATACTGTGCGTGAAGGCGACAACCTGTGGCGAATCGCCGCCGAGCAGCTTGGGGACGGCAACCGCTATCCGGAAATAGTCAGGCTGAACCCCAACCTTCTGAATGATGAGGACGGCCTTGCCGTCGGGATGCGGCTGAAAATGCCGGCACAGTAAATTAAATATGATATGGGAGCGCGGTTTTATTTTATCTTTGTTGTTTTTTACTTCGCCGCCGTCTTAATATTCGCCGTTTCTCTCAGAAGCGCCGACAACCACACCTTCTACAAAATATATACTATCACCGCCGAGCAGAACCGGCTAAAACAGGAGCTTTGGCAAAAACAACTGCGGCTGGAAAATTTAATAAACCCGGCTGCGATTTCAAAACGCCTTGAGTAATTCGTAGATAAAATTTGAGAAACGTTCGAATCACAATTTTTTTGCTGCTGGTTCTGACTGCATCGCTTTTGGCGATTGCAGGGCGATGCTTTTATATTCAGTTCCTCAAGCACAGCTACTACGACTCCATTTCCGCAAAGCAGCAGTTAAGGCGTGAACCGCAAAAACCTCAGCGAGGGACCATTCTCGACTGCCGGGGCAGAATGCTGGCGGCGAGTAATAAAGTGCAGACCATTTTTGCCGAGCCGCGAGTCATAACCGACCCGGAAAACATATCCGCAAGACTCGCACCGATAGTCGAATTGAGCAACGCTGAAATCTGCCAAGCCATAAGAGAAAGCAAAAACCCCGGGTTTGCAAAGATAAAAGAAGGTGTTGATTTCGACCAATGCAGACTCGCCTCCGCCATTTACGGCATCGGAATCCAAACCGACTGGCAAAGGTATTATCCCACGGGGACACTGGCTTCGCATATTGTCGGCTTTATAAGCGCAGACGGCAAAGGACTGGCAGGCGTTGAGCTGCGATATAACAAAGAGCTGACCGGCTCAGCATCGCAAAACATATTTCTTGCCGACGGCGCCCCGAATCGGCGGCCAATCAGGCTGCAGCAGCAAAGCGGATTCCTGAAAGACGGGATGGGCGTAATTTTGACCATCGATGCCACGATTCAGCAGTTCACACGCTCTGCGCTTATGAAACAATACAAAAGTTACGAGGCTGAATCGGCGGTTGCGATTGTGGCTGAGCCGAAAAGCGGCGCTATCCTGGCGATGGTTTCACTGCCCGACTTTGACCCGAACAACGTCTCGTCGGAAGACCCTAACGACCTCCGCAACAGGACGATAACCGACCAGTTCGAGCCGGGCAGTATGATAAAACCGATAATTGCCGCAATTGCGCTCGAGGAAGGCGCGGTATCGCCCAATGAAAAAATATTCTGCGAATACGGGAACTATCACGGCAAAGGCTTCGGGCAAATCGGCGAATACGAGGGACATCGTTTCGGCGAATTAACGGTAAGGGAAATCCTGGTCAATTCGAGCAATATAGGAATGGCCAAAATCGGACAAAAACTCGGAAAGGACAGACTTCATAACGGCCTGAAGCTTTTCGGCTTCGGGAAAAAAACGGGCATAGATTTGCCCGGCGAAGCCGACGGGCTTGTTTGGCCTGTGAAAAACTGGACGGGATACAGCGTGACCCGTATACCGTTCGGCCAGGAAATTTCAGTAACAACGATTCAAATGGTGCAGGCCTTCTGCGCACTCGCCAACGGCGGACACCTGGTTCATCCCTATGTGGTAAAGGCGGTGGTCGATAATGACGGTAAAATCACCAGGCTCAACCATCCCCGGCAGGCCAACGTCGGTTTTGTCATTAAGCCGGAGGTGGCAAAATGGTTAACCACCGATGCGCTGACAGGCGTCGTAAACGAGGGGACAGGGAAAAAGGCCAAACTGGAAAAATGGCAGGTGTTCGGCAAGACCGGCACTGCAAACGTCGCCAGGAGCGACCAAAAGGGTTATGACGAGGAGTCATACATCGCATCATTCATAGGCGGCGCTCCTGCGGAAGACCCTGAAATTGTGGTTCTGGTTTCGGTGCGCAAGCCCAACAAAAGGCTCGGCAAAGGTTATACAGGCGGAATCATATCAGCCCCCGTGGTCGCCGAAATAATCGAAAAAACACTCACATATCTCGAAAAAGACAAACAGTAGACAACCGCCCTTTTGGGGATTTAGAATTTACCGGGACTGCCGATGTAGCCGGCCTCGATGCAAAACTTGATAATGTCACGAACAGGCGGTGCGGCGTCGGTCGCACCGTGTTTGCCGCCCTCAACCACTAATGCAATTGCGATGCTTCTGCCTGCGGTATCCTCAATAAAGCCGGTGAACCAGGCGTTTTCCGTCCCCTCGGTGGAGCCGGTCTTGCCGTAAATCTTTACGCCCTGTCCGGCAAAGCCGGCGTGAACAAACGCATCGTAAGCCGTCCCGCCGTCTTCATTAACGACGGCATACATACCATCCCTTACAACACGCAGCGTTTCAGGCGATATATCCAAAGGCGCCGAGGATGCTGCCAAATCTTTGTCTTCCTCCAGGAAAAGTCTCGGCGGTTTGTATATCCCGCCGCGCGCAATGGCCGCCATTGCGTTGGCCACCTGCAGCGGCGTAACACGCAGATTGCCCTGACCTATGCCGAAATATCTGTTTTCTCTTCTTTCAAGCGGCGGCAACTGCTCAAACCGCTCAATCGCAGCTTCAGGAATGGCATTCGAGATTTGTCCCTGCGCCTGTCGAAAACTTCTGCCGGGCGAAATCTGCCGGGCAGAAGGAGGCGGGATAAGAATTTTATGACCATAGCCGAAATTGAACAGCCACTGCTGCAAAACTATCGGCTCGATTCTGTCGGCAAGATGCGAAAAATAAACATTACAGCTTCCTTTAATGGCGTTTCGTGCGATATTTCGCCACTGGTCATCGTGTCCAATTGTGAAATATTTCTTGTATATCCAGCAGTCGGACCAGCCCTTCGGCGCAGGCTGGGCGGGACAACTTATTACCTCGCCGGAGGTAATTTTCCCCGACTCCATTCCGGCGATAAGAATTATCGGTTTGATGGCTGAGCCCGGCGGGTACTGCTTGTTTATCGCACGGTTCAGCAGCGGCTGATTGGCGTCGCGGGCAATAGCGGCGTAATCATACCGGATACGGTTCAAATCGTAGCCCGGCTTTGAAACCAGCGTCAGAATGTCACCTGTCGGAACGTCGATAATAACCGCCGCCATATTGGCCCGGCAGTTGGCGACGACAGTGCAGTCGGCCAGATAATCTTCTATTTTCTTTTGAAGCTCGATGTCCAGCGTCAGGGCGACATTTTCGCCGAACTGCGTGGGCGTTTTTTTAATGACCTCCTGGTCTATATCGTAGACGACCTCGCCCCTTCTGCCGCGAAGGGCGGCCTCGCAGACATACTCCACGCCGTCCTCACGCCCGCACACCTCGTCCTCAAGGTAGCTCGACAATCTGTCGTTTTCAAAAAGTTTATTGTCACTGTCTTTTGCCGAGCTGACCCAGCCTATCGTCTGGGCGGCGACAGTCCCGAAGTTGTATACCCTGTGCGACCGGGGCAGGATTTCAACCCCGTTAATATCCAAAAACTCCATCTGGGCGGTAAAAATATCGTCATCGGTATTTAACTCCAGCAGCGGCCAGCTTTTGGTTATGTCCGCAATGTCACTGACTTTGCCCACAAGAACAAGTCTCTGGTTGGGGTCAGGAAATTTTCTCTCAAAATCGGCAATTGCCTCCGAGAAAGGAACATCGGTTATCTTATCGTCATACTTCCGGAGTATATTCGGGTCGGGGCCGTTCCGCCTCCAGGCCAGAAAGGTGCGCAAATTCCAGATTTGATTATTTATCTCTAATATCCTGTTCTCGATGTCCGTCCGCCTGGGGCCGAAGCAGGCCGACCTGTCTATCACCTGCCGCAAATCTTTAAGACCGGCTTCTATCTCCCTGTTTGCTTTAGACAATGCCGGGGCCGCATTAGATTGTTTGGCGGCTTTTTGCAGCTTCGCCCTGCTAACTCGCTCATCGAGAAAAGAGCCGAGCTTATAGCTTATGCACAACTGAAAACGCGGCTCATCGGAAACAATCGCCCTGTTTTTTCTGTCGAGTATTTTGCCCCTGACCGTCCCAAGCTGCCGGGACAGGCCCTGCTGGAGCCTTAATTTTGCGACCTGGTCGCGATAGAACGAGTCGTCCCGCAACTGCATCTGAACGAGGCGCACCAGGCAGACGAGCAGCAGAGCCGAAATTATGATTACAAAGATTTTGACTCGCCTGTCGTACATTTTGCTCAGCGCCGATAAAAGTGGTGCGTTCGGACATCAATCAGCCACAGCAGCGGCAGAAACAGGTACGGCCCGACGGCGGCTGAATACAAAGATGTCCCCAGCAAAACCGGGAATGCGTGGGGCGGGGTCGGCAAACCCTTAAATAAGGTGAGCAATAAGGCCAACGCGCCCGCAAGAAGGCCGACAACAGCAATTACCAATGATTGATAAGGCATCCTTCTGACGGCGATAATGTTGTTGAGAGATGCCAGCAGTGTGCCGAAAAGACCGAAACTGATTGTCTGCGGCCCTATTGCAGAACCGATTATGTCCGCGGCAAAACCTATGGCAAAAGACGCTATAATCGCATCAGCAGCGCTGCGATAAACGGCAAAAAATACCAGCAGTATCAGCAACAAATCAAATTTGATGCCTGCAATGGCAACCACATCAACTATACCAGCCTGCAGCAGCATAGCCACAATAACTATAACTGCAAACCGCAACCATCGCATTGAGCTGTCCTCATTTAATTTTGCGGATTCATTATAAGCACCGCCACACTGTTAAGGCCATCTATATTACAGGCCGGCTTAACCGTTATATCCCAAAGCGAGGGGTTTACATCGTCTCTTTTGCACTGGGCGACTTTTCCCACGATAAAAGGCGCATCCAGAAAACCGCCTTTTTTGCAGGCGTAAACGTTATCGCCGACCTTCACCTGGTGCTTTATCGAGAGCATCCGCACTTTGGCCGAATTGCGGCCATCGCCTTCCATTATCCTGTTCACGTTCAATTCCCCGATAGTAACCGCCATATTGGATGTGGAGTCAGTAATCAATTTGACCTCCGCCGTCCGGGATGAAACCGCCGATACGGTCCCTATGACGCTGTTGTCGCCCAAAACGAACTGGTCTTTGGCCAGGCCGTCGCTCTGTCCGCGATTTATAATAAAAGTTTTGCCCATTCCGCCGACGGAATTTGTAATAATATCGGCCAACACGAATTTTGCGCCTTCCAGGGCAGGCCTGTTGCGCAAGCCGGACAGCGTCTCGACCTTCTGACGTTCCTGGTTCAATTCCTCCATTACATTCGCCAGATGATTCTGAAGCCTGTCGTAGTCGCCGCGGCTGACAACGTCCGTCGACATCTGGCGCGCACGCACCGAAAGTGAGACCGCCCTGCTGACGCTCAAAGGCCAACTGAAAACACGGGTGAAAACAAACTGGAATTTATTGGTCCAACTCTGGGGGGCAAAAAGTAAAATCAACCCGCCTAACATAAACCAGGTAAACAACATCCGTGCGGAAATTTTGACGTGCTTCCTTGCCATAACAGAAAACAGCACACAACTTTCAGCATACGGCCGCACTTGTCCCTGAACGGCTGTATGCCAAATATTTTTTCATCAACCAGCGCCACTTTTTACTCATAACCGTAGTTGCTGTGGTCCATTGTGTCTTTCCACAATTCGAGGTTTTCCAGATATACGCTGGTACCTCTCGCCACGGCGCTGAGAGGGTCATCAACCCGCTCGACCCGCAATCCCGTTGCGTTCTGCAATACCGTATCCATCCCTCTCAGTAGCGAACCGCCTCCGCAAATATGTATGCCGTTGTCTATTAAATCGGCAGCCAGCTCCGGCTCGGCTTTCTCAAGCGTTCTTGTGACCGCATCTATAATCGCAGCTATAGGCTCGCGCAAAGCCTCGCGGATTTCCTCGCTGGTTATGACGATTTTTCTCGGCAGACCGGAGATGGTATCCCTGCCCGCTATTTCCATAGTCAATTCCTCTTCCAGCGGAGCAGCGGAACCAATCTGTATTTTGACCTTTTCGGCCCTGGCTTCGCCGATAAGGAGGTTGTAGGTTCTTTTCAGATGATTAATCACTGCTTCATCCATATCGTCGCCTGCGACGCGAATTGATTCGCAGGTGGCGATGTCGGCCAGGCTCATTATAGCAACTTCCGTGGTGCCGCCGCCGATGTCGACAATCATCGAAGCGGTAGGCTCGGTAATTGGCAGGCCTGCACCTATACCCGCGGCCATCGGCTCATCAACCAGATAAACCTTGCGTGCGCCGGCGCGCTCGGCGCTGTCGATAACAGCCCTGCGCTCCACCGCCGTTATTCCGCTCGGCACCGCGATAACCACCCGCGGCCTTACAAGACTGCCTCTGCCGTGCACCTTCCTGATAAAATAGCTCAGCATCGCCTCGGTGATTTCAAAGTCGCTGATGACGCCGTCCTTCAGGGGTCTTATCGCGCTGATTGAGCTGGGCGTCTTGCCGAGCATCTCCCTCGCAACCAGACCGACCGCCTCACCATTGTTCAGAACGATGTTGGTGCCTTTGCGAACGGCAACTACGGATGGCTCATTGAGGACAATCCCTTTTCCCCGGACACAAACCAGGGTGGTGCATGTCCCCAAATCGATACCCATATCCATGCTGAACCAGCCCAAAATTGTGTCCAGTAGCATTTTTGACTCCTTTCCTTTTTGACCACTGTTCTTTATACAAAATAAAGAACAGGATTGCAATGGTCAATATGCTACGGTGCTTTGAAGATTACGCCGTATTGAGAGTAGCACTTGAAGCTGACAAGTGCTGCGGTAACTAAAACCACCACAAATACCAGGGCAAGAATAACCGTATAAAGGTTATTTGGTGCGCTAACTCCTGTCGGGCGCATTTTGTCATCAGGACTCATATATCAACCTATCACAGTATGTAAATTGCTGTCGTTCCTGCGAAGGCAGGAATCCAAAAACGGCCTTTTACAAATTCGTGGATGCCTTGTCGCCGATTTTAGGCTGCTGCTGCACAAGGTCAAGGACTCCAACAGCTTCTTTAGACTCAACGTCTATAATAAGAATATCGCAAATAAACTCGTCGCCGCGAACCACGTGGAATTTCATTCCTTCTTTGACGCCGTCCGCCTTGCCGATAGATATGCTGGCCATAGAATTTTTCAAATCCACCGCTGTAACCGTGCCGGCCAGGGCAATATCCTTCACCCCCGGTGCGGCTGGCCGGGCCATATCTCTCTCAGGCGTAACCGGCGCAGGCGTAACCGCTACTTTTCCGCCCGGCCGAAGATAACTATCGAGTTTGTTTTGCAAATCAACCTTTTCTTCGAGCAGACGCTTCTTTTCCGTCTCCAGCGATTCGATTATCGCCATCTTTTCAACAAGCGCCGCCGAAGTTTCGTTAAGCTCCTTCTGCTCCTTGATTTGCTCAGTCTGAACTTTGTTTAACTCTTCAAGCGTATTTTTCAATAACTGCCCCTGCTTATCGTTGGTCTGGGTAAAATCCTGCACTATGCTGGTCCAGCTATTGACTTTTTGGAGCAAAGCAGCTTTTTCCCTTTCTGCATCGTCAAGTTTGTCCTGCAATTCCTTAATTTGACTTTTAAGCGAGGCAGAATCCGTATTCAGCTTGTCTTCCATTTGCTCGTTCTGGGTTTTCTTCTCATTTACCTGTTTGGTAAGGTCGCCGACCTTTTTGCTCAGGCTGTCTCTGTCAGCCTTTAGTTCATCATATTTTTGCTTGTAATTATCAGCGTTGGCAACATAAGTTACAACGCTTGCGCAAAGCCAGAATACGGAAAATGACACTAAAACCACAAGAATTTTTGTTAAGGTACTCAAAATTAACTCCTTTCACAAATTAGAGTTTGTGAGGTCCGCAGTGAAAATCATACACGCTTTGAGCAGACTAAGTCATATAAATATACCATTCTACGATAAAAAAACCAAAAGGTCAAGCCATTTTTGGCAAACAGCGCAAATAAAGTAATATGGGCAAACTAACCTGTCTTTTCCCTGACCGCTAATCCGCACACTGAATAACCGCTCTGGCAGCAGCAATGCGAACAAACTTGGAGCTATCTTTCAGCATCTGCGGCAAAAATCTTGTAACTGACGCCGTTTTAATCTGCCCTATCGCCATTGCTGTCAATACATTAGCCCGCTGGCGCTCTTCGTTATCCATATCATACGTCAGGTTTTTCTCAAAAACCTTGACGACCTCATTCTCGCCGGTCTTATCATTGAGCATACCGAGCTGCTCGGCTGCCGCCAGCCGAACCTCCAGAATCTCGTCATCAAGCTTGGTTATAAGGACTTCTTTTGCCTTTTCAGTGCCGAGCGCACCTATCGCCCTTATACCCATAATTCTATCATCGGCATACGAACTTAAAACTATAGCCCACAACTTGTGAAATATTTTCTCATCGCCGAGTCTGGCCATCGCCTCTACTGCCTGAAATCTAACCTTGTCGTCCGAATCTTTATCGGACAATGCCCACGACAGCAGTTCCAATGAGCTTTTATCCCCGCTTTTGCCCAGCAGAACAACCGCATTGGCCCGCAGCGTCTGGTCTTTAGACATAACCGCCTTGCGAACAAGCTCAAGACTTTCAGGCCGACCCAGCCTGCTCATCGCGTATGCCGCCGCAATTTTAACATTCGCATCCGGGTCATTCGTCATCAAACGTCCTATAATGTCCTTCGCAGGCTGATACCTCATATCGCCGACAGCCAAGGCCGCAGCAAATCTCACCGGCACAAAATCATCCCGCAGCAATTGCTGCACCTGCGGCATAAAAGCACTCCGCCGGGTAACGGCAACAGTCTCGACCGCATTGGCCCTGAGCTGCGGATTAACGTCCGTCAAACCTTCACCGATAGTCTCTTCAGCCTGCGGCACAAGGTCTTTGATATTGGCAGAGGTCGTTCTACTGGAACCGGCGCAACCGCAAACCCACAACATCCCTGCAAAAATCAAACCGCAAAATGCTTTGTAGAAAACGCCCTTTTCGTCATTGCGAGCGAAGCGAAGCAATCTCGTTTTTATCCAATCGTTACACTTCTTTGATATACTTTTAGATTGCTTCGGCCTAAACGACAGGCCTCGCAATGACCTTTCTACAAAACAACCGCAAAAAACAAAAACATCAATTCGTTTTATCATTCTTATTTCTTTTTTCGTCCAAACAGCCCCAAAACCTGCAAAATTAACGCCAAAACAAGACCGCTTGCACAACAAAAGTCCAGTCCTGAACCGTATCTGCTGAAAAAGGTAATCCTCCTGTCTACCGGCACCCTGTCGACAAACCAGCCGGCCACAGCCTTTCGCTCCATTGCTCTCTGCGGCAAATCCCCAGCAGAAAAACCATCTCTTATTCGCCCCAGCGTATCAATCAGGCAGCTTATTCCGGTATTGACGCTCCGCAGAACAGCCACCCTGTTTTCCACCGCCCTGAAAACACAAACCGCCGTATGCTGAGGCAATTCCGTTGTCGCCGTTATAGTTTTGTCCTTTATTTTCACAAACCATCCGTCGTTACTTATATTGATAAGCCAGTCGACATTTTTTTTGCCCTGCTTGTCCAGCGTAAACTTCCTGGCAATTTCAGGGATGCTGTCCTCATAACAAATCATTACACCAAACCTGTAATTTCGTTCTTTTTCGCCCCTGCTGCCCGCCATTTCAAAAACCGTATATTTGCTGCCGTAGTCGAGCGAATAATCAAAGTCATAAGGCGTAAGTTTCATCAGCAGGTTATACAGCCACGGTGCGCTTTTCTTGAACGGCACTACCTCGCCGAACGGCAAAAGGTGAATCTTATTATATTGTTCCGGCCACTGGTTGCCGTCCGCCTGATACAAAAACGCAGAGTTATATCTTTGGGCGAAATCAATCGTAAAATCCTCACGTATCAGCGGCGCCGCCCCATAAGCCCCCACAAGCAGGTAAACATTATTTTTCTTTGTGTATTCGCGAAGAGTTTTATCTACGGTCTTGCAGTGATATGAGTTGTTCAGCACACCCAGCATCCTGCGGTCAAGCGTCGCCATCACCATCGTTTCGGGAAAAACAACCAATTTTGCACCCGCTGAAACCGCCTTGTCGCTTTCCCTGATTAGCTCCGCAAAAATCTCATCGCCAGCCGAACCCGATTCTTTTACCGACTGCGGGACATTCGTCTGCACCGAACCGGCGACCGGCCCAGCCTCGACAAACCCGCCCGACTGGTTGATTCGCCACCTGCCGTAAATAATCGCAGCAATCACCGCTCCCGCCACAAACGCAGTTTTTAGCAAATTACTGATTTTGAAAAATTGCTTCTGACTTGCTGATATTATCAATTCCGCCGCAAGCCCGTTGACCATCGCCACAAGAAACGACACCCCCGCCGCACCGAATATATCCGCTATCTGAATAAGAGCGATTTTGTCATACTGACTGTGCGCCAGAAACCGCCAGAAAAACCCGCCCCAAAAGACGCCCTGCAATCGTTCAGCCCCGACAACCAACACCGGCACAGCCAGAAACAGCGGCACATTTTTTATCCTGCAATATCGCAGACACATCGCCGCTATCGGCCAAAGAATCGCCATATACAGGCAAAGCGCAACCCAGCCAATCCACGTTACCGGACAAATCCAGTATAAATTGCCCAACCAGTAAAAAAATGAAACTATGTAAGCGGCGGGAATTAAAACCTTTGGCTTTGCCTCCGGCGAACAGGCCAGGATAAAAGGCACCAGCGCCACCCACGCCAACGCCGACCAGTTTATGGTGAGCTTGCCGAATCCATTAATCCCCGGCTGGATTACCGTAAGCAGCACCGCACTGGCCGTAAATGCCAGAACCACGCCCAACGGTTTTTTTGTCGATGGCAGGAGCAATTTCAAACAGCTTGTCCTTGGAATTATCAATACGCTTTTGAGATTCTTTTACATACTTTTTAGAAATCTCTATACCAGTATACCGCCGTCCCAGTTTAGAAGCTACCACTGCTGTTGTGCCGGAACCGCTGAACGGGTCAAGCACCCAGTCGCCCTCATTGCTGCTCGCAAGGATTATCCTCGTCAAAAGCTTTTCCGGCATCTGGCACGGATGCCATCCTGCGCGCTCCTTGAACGTCCCGCATACGCGGGAGAAGCCATCCCACACATCGTCCGGCATCTTGCCCGCAGGATTGGCTCGCTTATCTTCATAAACCAACTGCCTCGCCGATGGAACTCGAACGGCAGCATCGTTAAAAGTAAAATTCTTTTCATCCTTTACGAAATAAAATATATGCGTGTGCGAGCGTGCAAATTTACTTTTTGTCTGCTGGCCGAAGGTGTAATGCCAGATTATCCAGTTGCGCATAAAAAGCCCAATCTCATCAGCAATGATTTTCACATTCGCCGCATAGTCATCGCCTATTGCTATATAAAACGAGCCGGTCGGCTTGAGAACTTTTTTGCAGACCGTCATCCAGTCTCTTGTCCAGGCGATGTAATTATTGCTTTCTTTTTTGTCGTGGTATTTATCGTATTTATACCCGATATTGAACGGCGGGTCCGAAAATACCAAATCCGCAAACGGCTCTTTAACCTCGCCAAGAACCTTTACGCAATCTCCACATATTATTTCATTGAGAAATTTCTTTTCCATAGTTTATTTAAAAGGCAGGCTGAGATGTAGGCGTCTGAAAATCACCAAATTCAATCTGCTCTTTGCTTTTCCTCGTCTGTATGGTCATAGTATCCTGTCAACACCATCTACTTTTCCGGCTTTTTCAATAACACGGCTATACTGCAATCGCCATTGTAAAACTTTGGAAATTGGCAAATACCCAATCGGCGGCAGATTCTCCGATACTTCTTTGGCAATTTTCCTTGCCTGTATCTCATCTACCGGCAAATATTGGTCTCCCATAAATGCGGTAATATCGTCTAAATTGCCCTCATTTTCCAATATTTGCCTCAAACCCGTGGTAATCTGGTAATCCGCTGTTCGTGTTTTATCAATATATACGATATGACGAAAAGTAAGTCGTCCGGTTTTCAATTTTGGATTGTCCTTCTTATCGCATACGAAAACCAGCAGAGAATATCCCAGACCAAATATCTTTTGTCTCGCTGATTTGTACGGACAAGAGGATTGCGGCTGAGTTATGCTGGTAACTTTCATATCCACGTTAAGAGAAGGAAAATCTATCCCGCTCGCCGAATTGCCCTTCCTATGGTCATATTTTTTCGCAAGATAACCTTGGAATTTATGTTCTACATACGTCCCGACCGCTTTGCCGTCCGTAACGCCAAAAAGTTTTGGCTGGGGGCGTTTGGATTCACGTAAAGCAAACTCCTTCGCCTCTTTACAAAGCAACCCTACTGTTAATTCAGATTTCATAAACAAATCCCTTTTTCATCTTGCTTTTGCGGGACGAAACTATGCTCTACGAAAAAGTATAATAGTAAATGTCGGAGGCGCAAAGAGCTTTTTCTGCCGGTTTGATTTTTTCATTACGCGGTAGAGTTCACGGCTTGACTACTTTCTGCTCTGTAAAAACCTTGCCGCTAATGTAATCGGTGAAGCTCGCCCTGACGGTCAGCGGGTCTTTTAGCCTATTGGCTATTCCAGTCAGGAATCCGACAAAGCCTCCTCTAACCTGGCTATCAGAGGTGGTAAATCGGCCGAAACTATTTTCCAGACGACATCAAGGTCGATGTCGAAATAGCCGTGAATCAAACGGTTTCTGGTCCCCGCAATCTGCCGCCAGGGTATCGCCGGATATTCTTGTCGGCACTGCTCGGAAACGTTTTTGGCTGCCTCTCCAAGAATTTCCAGAAGCCGAACCAGCGATAGGGCAAGTTTTTCATCTTTATCAAGGTCGGTCCGACCATAACCTTCCGTGAATTCTACCGCCTTGCGTGCAGCATCAAGCATATGACGCAATCTGACAATGTCCTCAGTTCTGAGCATATTGCACCTCGGCGCTTTTAATCACTTCATACCTGAAATAACGGCTTAGAAAGTTCGGAGTATTCAAATCAACTTTCCTGCCGAGCATAATCGAAAGCTTGTCTTCCATATCAAAAAAAGCAAATCCAGGTTCGTATCCCTTCTCAAACTCTACAAGTATGTCAACATCGCTCTCGGTGGTGAAATCTTCCCCAAGAGCCGACCCGAAAATAGAAAGCTTCCGGATGTGATTGCGCCGGCAGAAATCAGCAATTTTGTCTTTTGGTATAACAAGATTCCTGTTCACGGCTTGACTACTTTCTGCTCTGTAAAAACCTTGCCGCTAATGTAATCGGTGAAGCTCACCCTGACGGTCAGCGGGTCTTTCAATCCTTCGATTAGCCCGGCCACATCAAAAGTCAGCCGGTAGTTATAACTCATCAGCGTCCCTATCCAAAGCTCCTTAAGTTCTTCCGGCCCGATACGCCACTCGCCCAGCAGCGCCCCATTTTCCTTTTTATTCAGGTCCCAAAGCTGAACATCCACCGACCCGCCCGCCTTTATCGCATCGCCCTTATTATCGACAGGCTGAACATAAACAATCAGCGTGTCCTTCCTGCCGGTCTTGTTCTTATCGTAAAACCCCGTATATCTGCCAAGACCGACTTGCTTAACACTATAGAGGTCTTCCAGCCTGGTTTCCGGCCTTATCCCCAGCAGCGTCTGAATATGCTTTTTCAACTCCTCGTTTTCCGATTTGGCCTGCTCTACCTGGCTCTGAAGCTGTTTTGTTTCTCCCTTTAAGGCTTTAACTTCCTTTTCAAGCGGCGATTGGCACCCAACTGCAAGAACCAGCAGCACCCCTGCCAAAATACTCCCCAACATTCTCACTTGCAGACTCCTTTCAACCGTGTAAATCCGTGTTAATCCGTGTCTAAAAAGAGTTCTAATCCGAGTTCTTTTGCTCTTTCATTATCTCAGGAGCTTTTTGCAATATCCTGTCAGCCAGTCCGTAGCTGATTGCCTCGCCGGCCTCCAGCCACAGGTTGCGGTCGCAGTCTTTTTCTATCTTCTCCGCCGATTGTCCCGTATGCTCGGCCAATATATCATAAAGCCGGCTCCGAAGCCGCAGTATCTCTTTTGTCTCAATCTCGATGTCGGTCGCAGGCCCTTCAAGCAACCCCGATATTGAAGGCTGATGCAGCAGCACCCTGCTGTTGTTCAGGAGAAATCTCTTGCCCGCCTTGCCGCCCGACAGCAGCACCGCACCCATACTCGCCGCCTGCCCGATGCAGTATGTCGCCACGTCGCACCGCAAAAACTGCATCGTATCGTATATCGCAAGACCCGCCGTTATCGCTCCACCCGGCGAATTGATATAAAAATGAATATCGGTCTTGTTGTCCTCGTTACTGAGGAAAAGCATCTGGGCGATAATCAAATTCGCCACTACATCGTCTATCGGCCCGCCGAGGAATATTATCCTGTCTTTGAGCAGCCGCGAATAAATATCATAAGCCCGCTCGGTTGTTCCGCTCTTCTCAATTACTATTGGCACTAAATGCTGATTCACCGCCATATTCTTCATTCCTTGTTTTTAGTTGTGTCCTTTTATTACTTTCCGCCGTCCTGTTTTTTATCCTTCTTTCCTTTGTCCTCTTCTTCGTGCAGCACGTCGTCAATAAGCCCGTATGTCTTCGCCTCTTCGGCGGTCATATACCTGTCCCTTTCGGTTTCAGCGGCGATTCTCTCTGTCGGCTGGCCCGTATGCTTCGACAGGATTTCATTTATCATCGCCTTGGCCTTGAGTATCTCTTCCGCTTGTATCTTTATGTCCGCCGCCTGCCCCGTCACCCCGCCCCACGGCTGATGCAGCATCACCTTTGCGTGCGGCAGTGCAAATCTTTTGCCCTTTGTCCCTGCTGCAAGTATCACCGCACCGCCCGACTGCGCCCTGCCTATGCAGTAAGTCGCTATCGGCGAGCTGACAAACTGTATCGTATCATAAATCGCCATCGTATCGTCCACCGTCCCGCCCGGCGAATTGATATACAGGCTGATTTCGCTGTTGCGCTTCAGGTTGTCCAAATAAAGTATCTTCATTATCACTTCAGCCGCCCGGGCGTAGCTAATCTCCCCGATGAGAAAAACAATCCGGTTCTCCAGCAGCATATCATCCAGGCTCATCTGCCTATAACGCTGATAAGGCCCATACTGGTCGTATATATTCACATCTTTCCCGCCAATCTTCACTACACGTTCACCTGTCATTCCTTAATCCCTTACTATGAACAATAAACTATGAACAATGAACTATGAACACCAAACACTGAACTAACTTCGGTTATTTTTATTTACCGGTTTTCTTTTTTGCCGGTTTCGTCGTCTTTTTGCTCTTTTTTTCTTCTTTTTTTTCCTTTTCTTTATCGGAATCGCTCTTTTCAGCCGCCTTTTTTACCTTTTTTTCGCTTTTTTCCTCAACTTTCGCCGGCTTTACCACCTTCTTTTTCACCTTCTTTACCGGCTTTTCCGACTCAACCTCCGTTATTTTCGCAGTTTCCAGCATTTTCGCCACACATTTGTTTTCCCGCACCTGCAATTTAAACTGCCCCAGCGACCCATCCCGCTCCATCTCCTCCCGCAGCCTTTCCGGCCTTTGCCGCCGCTGAATAGCCACCTGCGCTATATAACCATTCAGCTCCTCCTCGCTGACGCTTATACCAAGCTGCTCAGCCACCTTATCCATTATAAAGAACAATCTTACCTGCTCTTTCGCCTGCTGCTCGCTGCCCGCCTTAAGCTGTTCAATCTGCTCGCTAATCTGCTCGTGAGTCAATCCGCGCATCCTCATGTTCACATACTGCCTTTGCAGCAATGTTTCCGCCTGGTCCGCAACAATATCCAGCGGCAGGTCAAATTTCGCATTATCCAGCATATACTTATAAATCTGCTCGTTCATCTGGTCTTTGGCCTGCTGCTCCAATCGGCTATGCAGCACATCGCGCACTCTTTCCCGCAGCTCACCCTCATTCGCAACGCTGTATTTCTTGAAAAATTCCTCATTCAGTTCTGCCGGCCTTAGCCACTTTATGTCCTTAACGGTTATCCTGACGGCCACTTTTTTGCCGCGATATTCCTCTTTGAAAAACGTCTTCGGCACCTCAACAACAGTCTCCTTCGTCTCGCCCGCCTTCGCACCTTCCAGCAGCTCATCGAGTTTAGGCACCGGCACAATCCCGACAGAACCGTATTCTTTCGCATACACCTCGATATTGTCTAACTTTTCCTCCTCCTCAATGCCCTCGACCTTCAAGACCGCATCTGCTATCACCTGGTCTTCAGCCTCGACCTTGCCTTCCTCACGCGGCACCCATACCCCCGACCACTCCTGCAACTGCTCAACCTCATCGCTGATTTGCTCATCACTAACTTCAAGCTTTGTTTTATTTACAGGTACGCCCTCAATCGCAGGCAAAGCAAACTCCGGCCTCACCTCAACCTCAAATTCAAACTTCAGCGGCCCCGTTTCCGGCAGCTTAATCTTTTCAAATTCAACATTCGGCTCGCGAAGTGCATCCACCTTATTGTCTTTCATCGCCGCATCGCTCGCATCCGCCAGCAGTTTCAGCTTTATCTGTTCCGAAACATCTTTGCCGAACCGTTTTTCCAAAAGCCGCCGCGGCGCACGCCCCCGCCGAAAGCCCGGCACCACCGCATCTTTCCGCAAGGTTTCATACTGCCCATCGGTGGCGCTTTTCACCGTCTCTTCCGGTATTTCCACCGAGACCTTCTTCTTGCACGGCCCTGCATCTTCTATCGTTACCACATTTTTTGACACCGCTGTTTTCTGTTCTTCAGCCATTTTTCTGCTCCCAAAACAACTTTATATTATTAACTTCTCTTTAAAAAACAGTGTAAATCCGTGTTAATCCGTGTCTAAAACTATGCCGTGTAAATCCGTGTCTTTATTTTTACCTTTTATTTTCTCTGTGTCCTCTGTGCTCTCTGTGGCTTTTAAACAAAAAAGGCTTCAGGAAATTCCTTCCCGTAGCCCACTTTTCAAAATCCACCTCCGTGTAATTATTCAGCATATCGGAGACCAATGCCAAACTATCTTTTAGTTGGTAACTCGCCGATACTATATCTAACGACTATCGACTAACAACCAACGACCAACAAAGCGGGTGATGAGGCTCGAACTCACGACATTCACGTTGGCAACGTGACGCTCTACCACTGAGCTACACCCGCATTCCAACTCAATAAGTATATAAACCCCCGCCCTGCTTTTCAAGCGGCTTTCTCATATTTTTTTCGGCTCTTCCGGTAAATGAGTAGGTAGGTTGCAAAAAAAAGACATAGCCTTATGTGAACTTTCGCACTTTTTGTAATTGATTATGCAGCCGAAGCTACGGCATCGATAAAGAATTCGATAATTCGTGCAGGTACGGTATGATTGCCGAACATTATAATAATTCGTTTCCGCCACAGCACCCTTCGCAATGCAGCCAGTGCATCCTGGAAACTCGGAAAGGTTTTGGTGGAATACCACTGTATGACCGTCAGTCTGATTTTCCCATAGCCATAGCAGATATACCACTTCCCCACCATCGAATACAGTCACAGTCTTATCACTGCCGCCCGCTCCTGCCATTGCCCCTTCCCCGTCTGTGGTTCATCGCAGCCCAGATACTTCTTGGAGTTTTTGAAAGTATCCTCGATGCTGCCTCGCCCTTCAAAACCGCCGATGACCTATTCCGGCGTCAATTTCAGATTATTCGTAAAGTAAAATTCGTATTGTTCGTTGGCCGCAGTGTCGCGTCTGATTACCAGCATGAGCGGGTTATGAGAAACTTTGTACCACAGCAGCCCAGTTGCATACACCCGCCGCTATTTCGTTTTTCCTCGTTCCAGAGTCTTTATACGGCGCCAGGATTTTACCCGAGAGGCTATTTGGGTTGGGGTTGGCAGTCGTTTGCCTCTTTTGCGTTTGGGACCTCTTCGATGTTTTCGTTCCTTCCCGGGCAATGCGTAAATGGCCGCATCGCATCGCATCCGGCTGACTATGTGGGTATATGCCGCACCACAACCGGCCAGTGTGGCGTAAAAGCCGTCCGCACCCATCATAAACTGCCTTTCTGGAAACCAG
>Ga0315283_10000217_pt1 | contig 38407 bp, 38 predicted proteins | sample YL17G09_0_MG_FD_204541 | JGI IMG/M metagenome (GOLD analysis project Ga0315283, IMG submission 204541) | Sediment microbial communities from Yellowstone Lake, YNP, Wyoming, USA - YL17G09_0 | ecosystem: Environmental > Aquatic > Freshwater > Lake > Sediment | place: USA: Wyoming | collected...
TAGCGTTGATTTCATCAACTACCAGAACCACACGATCCGCAATGGATACCGCATAAAACAGCGATGATAATTTTTCCGGGTACCTTGTCGGTTCAATGAAGGTGACGGTTGCATCCCCTTTTTTCAGGTTATAGAAAGTAATATCGCTTGTCGTTCCTTTTTTCCCCAGATCTTTGGCATAGTCAGGGGGAGCGAGGATAGCCACGGTAAGGTTGGACATAGAGAACCATTGGATGTTGAGAAATAAGAGATTATATTATTACTATCTGGTGCCTTTCGCAAATAATTTCTTATAGTTCATTCTTTAACTGTTTTTTCAGAGATTTACATTTGGACTAATAAAAATTTCAAAAGTGATTCGGTCATTTTTTTTCAGGAGCGAACTATTATGAAACTGATTTCACGAGTGAGGGGGATTTAACTGCATCGAGGAGATAATCTATACTGGTTACCACATTTGCCGATTCTTCGAGCATGAGATTTACTTTTTCATGCATGCCGGATCTACGGAAATCTGTTCGTAAGGCAATTACCTGTTTATCGTGTGCGTATGCATACCCCATCTCCCACGCTGTTCCCGAATCTGCATCAGCACCATCAATAATTGCGACAATTATATCGGCATTTTTAAGCGCTCTCAAATTTTCTGAAAAGATCCGAACCTGTTCTTCTTTGTTCCTTGCGTCTGAATCATCACCCGCTTCCTGAGGCAGAAATACATCAAAAAAGTTATTTCTCAACTGCCCGGCAATCGATAAATTATAAGCACGTTCGGGTTCTGAAAATAGAGGTGCTGCAAGATAAACGCGATATTGAGAAAAAGTCGCCACGTCCAAAGCCCTGATATCAGGGAATCGTTTGAGAAACATCCCCCGACCCGCACGTTTCGGAGGGGTGGTGCCCTCGCTACCATAATACGTGCTTGTCACCCCACAGGCAGGTGACGAATTAACCCCGATAATACAGACAGGGAGGCCCCGCATTTCGATTATCGCTTGTACCTCTTCTACCAGCACATTGAGGAGGCGGGTAAATTCCTGCGTGTTGAGTCTTTCGAGAAATGTCCCGGGTTTCCTGTCGGGTCCCAGATATGACGTCTCCGGACAGGGAAGCGGTATCATTTCGATATTGAATTTTTTACACCGTTCTATTGTGCGCTCGAACAGCACGAGATCCGAGGGTTTCGTGATCCCCTTTGCACGCAGCGCTGGATTGAGAATACAGGGGCTGCAGAGTACGTACATTCATACAGTGTGTGCACGCACAGATGATCAATGATGCCGCTGTATGCATATCGGGATAACAGCTGTGACCCCAGGAAGTGTACGGTAAAAAAACTTGAAAAAGCTGGTTTTTTAAAAATATTCAATAAAATTTCCCAAATACCACGAAATACACTTCTCCTTGATCCTACTGCAGAGCAGGCACTCTCCCCGGCAGATAAGTATGTTAAATCAATAACGGTACTGGATTGCTCATGGGTAGTGTTAGACACCGGGAAAGTACGTTCATGGCGAATTCGCCGGGCGCTTCCCTTTTTAATTGCAGCAAATCCGGTTAATTTTGGCAAACCCTGTGTGCTTTCATCTGTTGAGGCACTTGCTGCTGCACTCTATATTATTGGTGAAAAGGACCGGGCGGCTGAACTCCTCTCGAAAGTCAGTTGGGGTATCCGCTTTTTAGAGGTAAACAGAGAACCACTTGATCTGTACACCAGGGCAAAGGACAGTACAGAAGTGATAAAAATCCAGGAACTCTATATTTAAATTCTCGTTTTTAAAAAGCGTCTTATTGTTTCGGATGTATTAAAAAAATGTTAGTACATTCGTTTTTCATCTGATTGAAAAAATTGAGAGGCTAAAATATTATAGATTACCTGTAATAAAGTAACAATAGGAAAAAGTATGTGGTGTGTTATATAAGGAGTGGTAATTACTTTGACCGATAATGGGGTAATTTCTATTTTGTGCGTGGATGATGAACCTTTTGTATTGGAGATTTTAGAAAATTTTTTTGAACGGGAACCCGGATTTTCGGTAAAAACATGTTCAAATGCAACAGATGCGTTGGAACTTTTAAGCACCCAACAGTTTGATGCTGTCATTGCAGATTTCGGCCTTCCTGATATGGACGGAATTAATTTACTCAGGGAAACCCGGGCCGGGGGATTTTCCGGACTATTTATTATCATCACGGGCAAACATCGCGCCCATGTTGCCATTGATGCGTTAAATAATGGTGCAGATTATTACGTGCAAAAAGGAGGTGGAATTGTAAATGACTTGGACACAATTGTTGACTTCATTAGAGGGCGTATCGGAAAAATTCGGGCAGACCATGCATTGCTTGAGAGTGAGAGCCTTTATCGTTCAATTATCGAAAACCATTCCGATCTTCTTTGCCGCTTCCTCCCGGGGGGAGAAATTCGTTTTGTAAATGATTCATATGCAAATTTTACAGGAAACGGGAAGAAAGAGGCTATCGGCAGCAATTTTATTTCATTAATACCGGAAGAAGAGAGCGAAAAAATTGTGGAGCAATTGCACGCTCTGTCGCCATTAAAACCTGGAACACTTATCGAACATGCCATTAAGAAGAGTGATGGATCATCCTCTCTGGTCCAATGGAATTATCGTGCGATTTTCAATACTGATGGAGATATTATTGAGTTTCAAACAGCAGGGAGGGAGGTTCCCGGATTGGTACAGATTCATGAACCCCCATCTTCAAAGAGTGTAAAGGACGCGGTCTCCACCCTGCAAACAACTACCATTGATACGGAATCTGAGGATGAGTGGAAAACATTTACTAAAACCATTGATACGCTCGAGAACCCGGTATTTGCTATAGACAAAACCGGAGCCGTTATTATATGGAATAAAGCCATGGAACAGTTGACTGGTGTTCAGTCAAAAGAAATGGTGGGTAAAGGAAATCGTGAGTATGCCATTCCATTCTTCGGTGAACCAAGACCAATGCTGGTTGATTATATCGTCATATCAACAGATAAAAGACAATCCGGAAAATTCCCGGGAATAAAACGAGTGGGGAACACATTTATCGGTGAAATGGAAAAAGTCAAAATTCGTGAAAAACCGATGTATTTGTGGGGTAAAGGAACCGCGGTGCACGATGGGAAGGGTGTGTTGATTGCGGCAATCGAGACAATTACGGTTGTTGAGCACCAGCAGGCAACTCAAACGCCGGGAGATTCAGAAAAGGAGCTATATATTGGGGGTATATCGAGTCCTACACTCAAAGTCGCCGGAGGGAGCGCGAGCGGAGCAATTGCTGGTCTTATCCCATCACCTCCAAGGGGTTATGGTATCTACGCAACAAACCAGCGGTTGTTTGTTATACAAAATCCTGATTTTGATCTTTCAAAACCCAAGGGAATGCAGTATGGACCCTATGTTCTGGACGACCTTTTTGGTACCAGAGCAACTATTGATAACCGCCCAAAGACTATCGAGACTATTGAAAAATTATTGGTCTACGAGATTGCAAAACAAGACTTGGTAACAATAGAATTAATGAATCCGGTTCTGCTTCCCGGTTTCCTGACACTTTATAACAAGACGGGCGAATCGTTCAGAATGTTTATCGATCATAAAACGGCATTTTTACAGATTGAACATTTGATAAAATCGTTCTATCCGGAAATTTTACGGTTGGAGTGAAGACAAATAATGAATTATTTTTAAACTCTTTAATGGGTAAACACACGGTACAAATCTTATCGCTTCTCATTTACCATTGAAAAAATTCTCCATTATCTCTCTTATGACTACACGATACAGGAGTTTAGTTTCCCGTAAAAATAATTTCACATTTTTTTATTTGCCTGGTATTTAAAAACACGATCATACAGTGCATGCAGGTTGGTTTTATCACCATAGCTTTTTTGTATACTACCACCATGTACGATTGTATGATCAAGGTTGCCATCAATGGTTACGGCACGATTGGTAAACGTGTTGCTGATGCGGTTGCCGCTCAGAAGGACATGAAAGTGATCGGGGTATCAAAGACCCGCCCGAACGCCGAAGCATTTGTAGCAAAACACCGGGGCTACCCACTCTATATTGCGGATCTATCAAAAAAGGCTGCATTCGAGAAAGCTGGGATTACCGTTGCCGGATCAGTCGAAGACATGTGCAAAGCTGCCGACGTCATTGTGGACGCAACACCGGGTGATGTAGGGGCAACGAATAAACCGCTTTACGAGAAACTCGGGAAAAAGGCACTCTGGCAGGGAGGCGAAGAGCATGAGATCGCCGGGTTCTCCTTCAACTCGTCATGTAATTACAAGGATGCAATTGGCAGGCAGTTTGTAAGAGTGGTTTCCTGTAACACAACCGGACTCTGCCGTATCATTCATGAAATGGATAAGGAGTATGGTGTTGCGCACGTCCATGCAGTTATGGTAAGGCGTGGATCGGATCCGGGAGAGATCAAAAAAGGACCGATTGATGCAGTTGTTCTTGATCCCGTGAGTGTGCCCAGTCACCATGGCCCGGATGTCCTGACAGTACTTCCTCACATCTCTATCACCACAATGGCGATGATCGTGCCCACCACCATGATGCACATGCATGCAATCCAGATTACTACCAAAAAACCAGTCAGCCGTGACAGGGTTATCGATCTCATCAAAAACCATCCCCGCCTGGGGCTTATCAAAAAGACATTGGGAATAAAAAGTACTGCCGAACTCAAGGAGTTTGCCATGGATCTCGGCAGGCAACGTTCTGACCTGTGGGAAAACTGTATTTTTGAAGAATCAATCTACGCCAATAAAAACGAGCTCTGCTTTTTCCAGGCAATCCACCAGGAAGCTGATGTGGTCGTTGAAAATATTGATGCAATCCGCGCTATGGTGGGACTTGAGAAGGACGCGACAAAATCAATATTGACTACCAACGAGGCTATCGGATTAAACCTCATCCAGAATAACCATTAACACCATTCAATACCCATTATTTTTAATGGATACGTACGAGCGGGTAACCCGAAATACTGTTGAAGTTGTCACAGAAGACGACCTCCGCACACTTCTCGCACAACCGCAAAAAAAAGTCTATGCAGGATATGAACCCAGTGGCGAGATACATCTCGGCCATCTCGTCACTATAAACAAACTTGTGGATCTCCAGGCCGCCGGTTTTGAAGTCACCGTCCTGCTGGCCGATCTCCATGCGTTCCTTAACCGTAAAGGAACTATGGAAAAAGTCCGCGAACTCGCCGATTATAACCGTCGTTGTTTTGACGGCCTTGGCTTGAAGAACGTGAAATATGTGCTGGGATCAGATCTTCAGCTGAACCGGGACTATGAACTGCTTGTGCTCCAGCTCTCCCAGCAGATTACTCTGAATCGTGCAACACGGAGTATGGATGAAGTAGGAAGACAGATGGACCATCCTACGGTTTCGCAGATGGTTTACCCGATCATGCAGATGGCAGATATTGCCATGCTCGGTGTGGATGCAGCGGTTGGGGGTATCGATCAGCGAAAGATCCATATGCTTGCCCGTGAGCACCTGATCAATTTCGGATACAAAGCTCCGGTGTGTATCCATACGCCGATTCTTAATGGACTTGACGGAAAAAAGATGTCATCTTCGCAGGGCAATTACATATCCGTTGCAGACACGGAAGAAGAAATTCGCAAAAAATGCCAGAAGGCGTTTTGTCCTCCGGAAATTCCGGAAAATCCGGTTCTCCAGATATTCCAGTTTCATATATTCTCCCGTCTTTCTGAGGTTACCATCAAAAGGCCGGAAAAATTCGGTGGCGACCGAACTTTTACGAGCTACCCGGAGCTTGAATCATCCTATGGTAAGGGTGAAGTACACCCGCTTGATCTCAAGAAATCCTGTGGTGAGTCACTTGTTGAGATACTGGAACCTGTGCGGGATTATATACGTTGAGTTGGAAAATTACCTTATGATTGTCGGTGGCTCTCTGTGAGTTTAGAGAAACGAATGGATCAATTCGATAAGAGACTAGAAGAGATGGGTGTCCGTATCAAAGACGCCGACCAGTTCAAAGTGTCCGAAGATGTTTTCGATGACGTGACACTCCTTGCGCTTTACAAGCTTGTCCATAAAAAGTGGCTCTCAGTCATTGGCGGATCGATAAGCACCGGGAAAGAAGCGAATGTGTTTTATGGTGAACGTGATGGAATGGGGATTGCCATTAAGATCTACCGGATCCGCACGGCAAATTTTACCACCATGAGCTCCTATATAATTGGCGACCGTAGATTTTCCCGCGTGAAAAAATCCCGGAAAGAGCTGGTCTTTGCCTGGACACGAAAGGAGTTCTCCAATCTTGCACGAGCCAGAGAAGCGGGTATTCCCGTTCCCGAGCCCATCGTATGGGACCGGAATATCCTTATTATGTCATATTTAGGAGAGAATGAGATCCCTTACCCACAGCTAAAAAATGCTGATATCGATGACCCGGCAGAGATCTATGCAACCATCATGAAGTATATCGATATCCTTTACAACAAAGCTGAACTCGTTCATGGGGACCTGAGCGAGTTCAATATATTGTACGGCGACAAACCATATCTCATTGATATGGGTCAATCGGTCACCCGTGATCACCCCCGTGCTTACCAGTTCCTGATGAGGGATATCCGCAATATCAACAGGTTTTTTAAAAACCGCTGCGATGTGCGTAATGATGTCGAAATTTTCAATGCAGTGACCGGGCTTGATACCGCTGAACCATGACAACCGCGGACCACGTTATGATAGTTAAGCAAACAGTGGTGTGAAGTGTATAGTTATATTCAAAATTCGAGGTGAAAGGAAAAATGATGCAAGAAGTAAAAATCGCCGGAAGCAGAGTGGGTGTGCTGATTGGAAAAGGCGGTGCAACAAAAAAAGAGCTTGAAGTAAAGACCCACACAACAATTACCGTCGATAGTAAAGAAGGCCTCGTAAAGGTTGAGAGTTCTGAAGAGCACACAGTATCGCTCCTGCGGGCTGTGGAGATAATCAACGCCATTAACCGTGGGTTCTCACCGGAACGTGCTTTTGAAATGATTGAGGATGAAGATCTGCTCCTCGATGTTATTGATCTCTCAGGTATGGCAGAAGGTCCACGGCAGCTGGATCGGCTCAGAGGAAGAATAATAGGGAAAGATGGTCGTGCACGTGAGCAGATTGAGGATATGACAGATGTGGAGATTTCTGTCTTTGGAAAGACTATTGCCTTGATCGGTTATCCGGAGCAGCTCAAAACTGCACGCGCTGCGATAGATATGCTGATAGAGGGAGTTCCCCATGAAAATGTCTTTGCGTTCCTGGACAGGAAAAAGAAAGAGGCCAAGCAGGATATGATTAGTTATTATTACTGATGCCTGGAATGCCCTCAAATTCCCCTCTGCCAATAGATGAAATTGCTTCGTTTTCCCTGGAAATTTAACACGTAATCAGAACAAAATTTTTAAAAAAATGCGATTCGTACCAAATTAAGGGGAATTAAAAGGGTTTTTCAAAAGGTTAAACCATGCTTATTCAGGACCTCGCAATCCCCACTAATCTCAAGCAGAGGTATGCCAAGGCTGGCATTTCAGAGCTCTACCCCCCACAGGCCGACTGCGTGGAGAAAGGTATACTTACGGGGAAAAACGCGCTCGTTGCCATCCCTACGGCAAGCGGAAAAACCCTGGTTGCCGAAATGGCTATGCACCATACCATCACAAACGGGGGGAAATGCCTCTATATCGTTCCCCTCAAAGCTCTTGCGAGTGAAAAATTTGAGGAGTTTGGCAATAAAGGGGTGAGGGTTGGTATTGCGACCGGTGATTTTGACCGTCGTGATGATCTGCTGGGAAGAAATGACATCATAGTTGCTACCAGTGAAAAGGTGGATTCTCTCCTGCGCAACAACGCAAAGTGGATTGCAGATATCACGCTTCTGGTTGTCGATGAAATCCACATGATTGACTCGCAGGGACGTGGCCCGACACTTGAGATGGTGATTGCCAAGATGCGGTTCCGGAATCCTGCGATGCAGGTAATCGGACTCTCTGCAACCATAGGAAATCCTGATAAGCTTGCCGGCTGGCTTGATGCAGAACTTGTGACGAGTACATGGCGACCTGTTGATCTCCGGCAGGGAGTTTTTTTCAATGATTGTATCCATTTCCGGGGCGGAACACGCGCAGTCAATGTGGTATCAAAGAATTACGATGATCTCAACCTCTGTCTTGACACCATTACTGAAGGAGGGCAATGTCTTGTCTTTGTGTCATCACGACGAAATGCAGAAGCATTCGCAAAACGCGCTGCTGCGGCAATAAAAAGTGAAGATCCTGCCCTCGCTGTATATGCTGAGAGGATCCAGAAGAGTGCAGAGACTGAGATGGAAAAGTCACTAGCTGCCTGCGTGGCGAAGGGTGCCGCGTTTCACCATGCCGGATTGGGCCGGCCCGAGCGTTCGGTTGTGGAAGAAGGGTTCCGGAAGGGTCTGATCAAATGCATCTCTTCTACACCAACCCTTGCTGCAGGACTCAACCTTCCTGCACGGCGCGTGATCATCCGGGATTATCATCGGTTTGCCGCTGGGGAGGGAATGCAGCCGATTCCGGTGAGCGAATATCATCAGATGGCGGGGAGAGCCGGTCGTCCACGGCTCGATCCCTATGGTGAGGCAGTTCTTATTGCAAAAGATCAAGGGCAGGTAGAGGAGCTGTTTGAATGGTACATCGAAGCGCCCCCGGAGGAAGTCCACTCCAAAATCGCTGAACCCACAGCACTCTATACCCATATTTTATCACTAATCGCATCCGGTTTTGCTAAAAACCGTAACGAGCTCACCTCATTTATGAACCGGACATTCTATGTCCACGAACACCGACAGGGACGCCTCATACAGAGAGCAGTGGATGCCGCACTCACCTTTCTCGTATCTTCAGATATGGTGGTAGAAGTCGGAGAACATCTCGGTTCAACTGAGTTTGGCACACTTGTTTCAAAACTCTATATCGATCCACGAAGCGCTGCAATGATTGTCAGTTCCTTGCGCGAGAAGGAAATATATACCGATCTGGGTCTCCTTCAGGTAATTTGTAGTACACCGGATATGCCCAAACTGTATGTCCGGAATACCGATATTGCAGCACTATCCCGTATGATAGATGATCATGGGGAAGATCTCTGGCTCACGCTGCCCCATGATGATGAGGCTGCAGAGGCGTATTACCGTGCACTGAAAACAGCGATGCTCCTCTCTGACTGGACAGATGAGCTGTCAGACACAAAAATCTGTGAGCGGTATTCGGTAGGGCCCGGCGATATTTATGGGATGGTGGAAAGTGTTACCTGGCTACTGCATGCAGGAGCGGAACTGGCGCGAATGTTTGCATCGGCTTTTCATCAAAACGTGCGGGAATACGAAATTTGCATGAAAAATGGTACACGGCGAGAGCTTCTGCCACTTATCCGGTTACGTGGGATCGGCCGGGTTCGTGCCAGGAGATTATTCAACAACGGGATGACAACCCCGGACGAGATACTGGCACGGGGAATTGAAGAGGTGACAAAGATACTGGGGCTGGGTGTGGCAGAGCAGATATTTGATCAGCTTCTGCGAAAAAAGGGAGTTCTACCTATGAAGGAAGACGATATACAATCCCCTTCTGGTCAGTCAACACTCAATCGTTTCGGGTGAATAGATGGAAAAACCAATAACTACGCACGAGATCCGGCAGGCTAAGATAACCGTTGACGACCGTAATGCATTCCTTCGTATGATACAGGGAATAGCACGGTCGTATTCCACGCATATTGTCTGTTTTGATGCTGACAAACTGGCAGGGCGGGATCATGCTGAAGCTGCACTACAACATGCGCAGCATTCATTTTTTTCAGAGAGACCAATATCCAACTCATTTGAGATGGAAGCATTATTATTCGCTGCCGGCTCCCGCCAGTGCCTGGTGGCAGCATTATTCGGAATTCAGGAGGGTGAAAATAGAACGTTTGTCTGCTCGTATCCGGTAAATGAGGAGGTATGGAAAGAACTCTCACACCATATGCACTTTGTAACCGAAACGTGGGGTGAGATGACGCCAGACAAAGAAGCCAGGCTCATGATATTGTTCGGTATTACACAAGAAGAGCTTGACATGGTTGGTCGGGATCGAATGAAAGATCTTTTACTTGAACGTATAGCTCTCCTCCATGTCAACCGGTAGAGGCACACCGCATTGTTAGTAGAACCGACAAAAAAAATTTATTGGGGAGATCTTGTTTTTTAAAAAATTCCCGGGTAATATCTGCGATGATTCGTATTATTGCTAGTTTTTATTATTTTTTCTGATGCGTTACGGGAAGTGAAAAAACCCTTTCACAAAATCATTTATTTGCATGCGATAGGATATGCGCAATCTCGGGAACAATAAGTTCGTTTGTTGCTAGGGTTACAGCAGGAGTTGAGCCAGGAATGCAAAAGATTGCTTTGCCATGACAGGTGCCGGCCAGTGCACGGGACAGCATCGAAGACGTACCAATTTCCTGATAACTTTTCATCCTGAAAAGCTCGCCGAACCCATCGATTTTTTTATCAAGCAGCGGTAAAACAGCCTCAATTGTGCAGTCATCACTCGTAAGGCCGGTTCCCCCATTGAGAATTATACAATTGGAATTTTTTAACGCAAGATAAATCTCAGTACGGATTGCCTCTATCTGGTCATGTACAATAGAATAGTGCTGTACCTGAATTCCCGCTGATTTTAAAATATCAGCTATGGTCTTTCCACTTGTGTCATTTTCCTTTGTCCTCGTACTTGACACAGTAATAATTGCTGCGTGAATCGGTATTGTTTTGATGTGTTTTTGGTTCATCGTAATCATGATAGTATTTTTTTCCCATTAATAAACTATGATTAATGAAATTTTCGCAGTATTTGTCATAATACCACTATTCACTGATATGGAATCCGATAATGCTATGGGACCCCTTGGTTTCGTGTGGAGATCTTGTTACAGGGTTCCCTTTCGCGTTAAATAATCGTTTACGTTCTTTTTACCGGACAAAAAAAGTATATCTGCTGTTGAAATGTTTATATACTTTAAAATTAAGATCTAAACAAGCTCATTTTATTGAGATTTTACGCTACATTCGGTCATATAGACGATTTCCACACGAAACCAAGGGGTCCCTCCCATTCATAAATAAAAGCATCAAATATTTTTTAAAATTATGATTATTTCTGTCATTTAATCGGATATTTCTGATGATAATTTAGTTTAACCAAAACAATATTAAATATTAAATTAAAATATTTGGGCTTTATTAATAAAATTATTGGTAAATTGGGCGCGCTCCACTGGAAACAAAGGGGTTTATAAAAGGGACAAACCGATCGTTTTTTAGTCTTATGTCACTAAGTGTCTGATCCTTAGTGTCATTATGCCTGAAACAGTAGATCCCTCCACAGGGTTGTTTAAAAAATACCTTGTCAATAACAAGATATTCCGTGACCGTGAAGTGCTCCGACACTCGTACCGACCTCATATTCTCCCTCATCGGAAGCCCCAGATCGATAATGTGGCGTCAATCCTCGCCCCCTCTCTGAGAAATGAAACCCCTTCAAATATCCTTATTTATGGAAAGACCGGGACTGGCAAGACAGCCTGTGTCAGATATGTGGGGTCAGAACTTGAAAAGGCAAGTAGCAAGATGGGCACCACATGCCGTATTGTTCATTTAAACTGCGAAGTGATCGATACTCAATACCGTGTACTTGCCCAAATAGCAAAAAGTCTTGATGGAATGAACGAAGCCTCAAGTGATAAGACCAGGACTCATATCCCCATGACCGGCTGGCCCACGGATCAAGTATATGCCGAGCTCAAAAATCTGCTGGAAGCTGGTGGCGGTGTGCTGGTCATTGTGCTTGATGAGATTGATAAACTGGTAAAAAAGAGCGGTGATGACACGCTTTATAACCTTACGCGAATCAACTCCGATCTTAAAAATTCCAAAGTGAGCATCATTGGCATCTCAAATGATCTAAGTTTTAAAGATTTTCTGGATCCCCGTGTCCTCTCCTCACTCTCAGAGGAGGAGATTGTATTCCCCCCTTACAATGCTCCTCAGCTTGTCGACATTCTTGCACAACGGTCTGATGCTGCATTCATGAAGGATGCAATCGCTGAAGGTGTTATCCCGCTCTGTTCCGCTCTTGCCGCACAGGAGCATGGAGATGCCCGCCGGGCCCTTGACCTTTTGAGAATTTCCGGTGAACTTGCCGATCGCGACGAATCAGATCAGGTCAAAGAAGAGCACGTTAAGCAGGCTCAGGCCAAGATCGAGACTGATAGTATGATTGAATGTATTGCAACACTTCCCACCCAGAGTAAACTTATCCTCTTCTCAATGCTCATACTCGAGCAGCTTGGACAGAATATATTTACGAGCGGGGAAGTTTCACGTATCTATCAGGATATTGCACCGAGAATCGAACTTGATGTGCTCACTCATCGCCGCATTACCGATCTCATCTCGGAGTTAAACATGCTTGGTGTAATCAACACACGTGTGGTAAGCCGCGGGCGATATGGCAGAACAAAAGAGATGTGGTTTGACTCAAACACGGGCAAGATCCGTGAGGTTGTACTCAAGGATTCGCGACTGAACGGGTTAAAGGACCTTGATGTAAAGCAGATGGAATCAAAATGGTTAAAAACATGGTTCAGGTGATGTGGTATGCAAGAAAAGGATCTCGAACTTCTTCGTATCCTCGAGGATAACAGCCGGCTCTCTGCAAAGGAAATAGCAACGATGACCAATCTCACCCCCACAGAAGTGGAGGAACGGGTCCATGTACTCGAGGCCGCCGGGGTTATCCGCAAATATACCACCGTCATCAACTGGGAGATGGCAGGCAACGGCGAGGTCTCTTCAATCATCGAACTCAAGGTTAATCCAGAACGCGACTTTGGCTATGACCGGATAGCAGAACGGCTTTCCCGGTTCAGGCAGGTAAAAACCCTGCGCCTGATGACAGGCACCTACGATCTCCAGCTCCTTGTAACAGGAAAGAATATGCAGGAAGTTTCCCGCTTTGTCTCTGAACATGTAGCACCTATGGACCGGATCCGCGAGACGGCTACACACATTATCATGAAGTCATACAAGGAAAATGGCAACGTGCTCTTTGAACAAAAGGAAGCAGAACGCCTCCCGTACTCGTTTTAAGGTGTGGGTATGCGAAATTTTATTTCGGAACGTGCACAGAACATCCCGCCGTCGGGGATCAGGAAATTCTTCGATCTCGCTCTCACGATGGAGGATGTCATATCGCTGGGTGTTGGCGAACCTGATTTTCGTACTCCCTGGAATATCTGCGAGTCAAGCATTTACTCAATAGAGCAGGGTGTGACATCGTATACCTCCAACAAGGGCCTGCCGGTGCTCCGCGAAGTTCTCTCCAACTACCTGAAAGAGCACTATAATCTTCCTTATAACAGCGATGATGAAATTATCATCACGAGTGGCGTGTCAGAAGCGCTTGATATCGCAATCCGGGCAATTGTGGACCCAGGCGATGAAGTGCTTATCGCACAGCCAAGTTATGTCTCTTATGCTCCCTGTGTTACTCTCGCAGGAGGCCTGCCGGTTCCTGTTGAATGTACAGAATCTGACAGGTTCAAACTCAACCCGGACACACTCCAGGAAAAGATCACCAGGAAAACAAAAGCACTCATGATCAACTTCCCGAACAACCCGACGGGTGCAGTTATGAACCGGAAAGATCTTGAGGCCATCGCGGATATTATCATCGATAACGATCTTCTGCTCATCTCTGATGAGGTATATGCAGAACTTACCTATGATGGGCACCATGTTGCTGCAGGTACGGTGAGTGATCTCTGGCAGCGGACGATTACTCTCAATGGTTTCTCCAAAGCGTATGCGATGACGGGTTGGCGTGTCGGGTATCTCTGTGCGCCAAAAGAGCTCTGTGAAGCAGCCCTCAAGATCCACCAGTATGTGATGCTCTGCGCACCCGTGATGGGACAGGTTGGTGCGCTTGAAGCGATTCGCTCCGCAGAAGAGGATAAAAACAATATGGTGCAGGAGTATCGTTTGAGGCGCAATATGTTTGTTGCAGGATTAAATCGCATCGGCCTCCCCACCCATGTTCCGGAGGGGGCATTCTATGCATTTCCATCGGTGAAAGGCACCGGGCTGTCCGACACGGAGTTTGCCGAGCGACTCTTAACAGAGCATCGGGTTGCCGTGGTACCGGGCAGTGTCTTTGGTGTTGGTGGAAAAAACAATCTGCGCTGTGCATATGCGGTCTCCAGAAAGCAACTTACTGAAGCACTCGGGCGGATGGAATCGTTCCTCAACGGCCTCTGATATCTGTGGGTATAAACACCCCCGAAACCATTTTTTCATCCTGCTACGTTAAGGGAACCGGTTCTAAGCATACTTTATTTTGCAACTCGATCAATACTACTTGATATTACAATGAGCTGCACGATCATCGTTGGTGGATTTTTTGGGGATGAGGGAAAGGGTAAGATTGTTGCCCATATTGCATGCAAGGACAAACCCGTTATCATCTCTCGCGGCGGTGTGGGGCCGAATGCCGGGCACACTGTCCAGATAGGAGACCGCGAATACGGTGTCCGCATGGTTCCGTCCGGTTTTGTTTATAAGCAGGCCAAACTCTGCATTGGCAGTGGTGTGCTTGTCGACCCCCGCATTCTGAAACAGGAAGTCGAAATGCTCGATGTGAAAGGCAGGATATTTGTCGATAAACGCTGCGGTATAATTACCGAAGATCACATCGTCCGTGATAAGGGGAGTGCCCACCTTTCAAAGAAGATCGGCAGTACTGGATCAGGGTGCGGACCTGCAAATTCTGACCGGGTGATGAGGATCTCTCCTCAGGCAAAGGATGTACCAGAGCTTGCCGAATACTTGCTTGACGTCCCAAAGGCGATTGATGATGAGCTCAAACAAGGCAGGACGGTTTTGCTTGAAGGGACGCAGGGTTTTGGTATATCCCTCTACTATGGTACCTATCCTTTCGTAACCAGCAAAGATACCTCGGCTTCCCAGATCGCAGCGGACAATGGCGTAGGACCAACAAAAATTGATGATGTGATTGTTGTTTTCAAGGCATATCCTACCCGTGTTGGTGAAGGCCCGTTCAGCACGGAAATGACTGCTGAAAAATCCGATTCAATGGGTATCCAGGAGTTTGGAACCGTCACCCACCGAAAGCGGCGTATTGGTGGATGGGATGGGGACATGGCCCGGTATTCAGCGATGATCAATGGATGTACCCAGGCAGCAATTACCGGTATTGATCGTGTGGATAAAAACTGTTTTGGGGTGACTGAGTACGGGAAGCTGTCAAAGAAGGCAAAAGACTTTTTAAAGATGGCCGAGGACGATATCGGCAGCCCAATAACTCTGATTTCTACCGGACCTGAGATGACCCAGATTATCGATTTGAGAGAAGAACCGGTATGAGACGTTCACTCATGGACATACTATGTTGCCCGGTGTGCAAAGGAGATCTCGCACTCGAGGTTGAGACGGAGGATGAAAAGGAAATTCTCGAGGGAGAATTACTCTGCGTCGCGTGCGGGGTAAACTACCCTATTCATGAGGGTATTCCCAATCTTCTCCCACAGACCCCCCAGACAAAATAAAAAAGGAGCAGGAATGAATTTCCCGTTGTCATTCACCGTGCTGACTGCTGCGGGTCAGGTTTCACATGATACTTCTTTTGAATTTTATCTTAACCGGCTGGGAATTAATTTTATTGAAGCGCCAAAGGAAAATATCTGGGCAGAGATCGGCGGTAGCCTGAGGATAATTTTTAAAAACCGCGGTGCCCCAACCCACATTACAATCTCCTCCCCAAATTCAGGAATGTACACTGATTTTTTCCATGAAAATATGTATGTGGTTGATGAAACAGTATTAACCATCCCTCTTCGAAAAGACTGCCAGGAAGGTTTCTTTGATCTCGAGATTACTACCGGATACGGGGGAATAAAAACCTCCGTCCGGGTTGATGTTATCCATGGAGTAGCTCTTAAGAAACCGGCTACAAAGGAAGAACCCCCTCTCCAACCGGTTGCTCATGGTCGCCCGCATCTTCTGATGATCATGATGGGAATTGCCTTAATCCTCTATAGTGCGTCGCTCTATACGAAAATTGAATTTCTCAATACCGCTGCTTTTATCATCCTTATCGTTGGTGCTCTCTACACATGGTACCGTCAGCAGTAGCGGCCGAAGTCATAGTATTAATTGCCGCCCTTCTGGTTGATCGTCTGATTGGCGATCCACATTCGCCCTGGCATCCTGTTGCTCTCCTTGGCCGGTTTATCGGGTGGTGGGGCAAACCGCAAAAGTACTCTCCCAAAATCCAGCGTTTTGTTGGCGTGCTTCTCTGGCTGGTCACTGGAGTCCTGTTCGCACTGCCATTTTATTGTTTTGTAGTGTTTGCCCCGTGGTACCTTTATCTTGTCATTGCACCATTCCTGCTCAAATGCTGTTTTGCCTGGCGATCGCTCGAAGAGCATACTCTCGCGGTCGTGGCTGCGTTGGAAGATGGGATGGAGAATGGGCGGGCACAGGTCAAAATGCTGGTATCGCGGGATACCGCAAATCTTGGACGGGAACATATTCTTTCAGCGGGATATGAATCGATGACCGAAAATCTTACAGACAGCATTATCTCCCCACTGTTTTATTTTTCATTGTTCGGGCTTGCCGGTGCTGCCATATTTCGTGCAGCAAACACGATGGATGCTATGCTTGGATATCGGGATGAACGGGAACGATTAGGCTGGTGCTCGGCACGCATAGACGACATACTTAATTTCGTTCCCGCCCGGATCACGGTATTGTTGCTTCTTGTGTACTTTACCTTCCTGGGGAAATTTTCGGATTCAGTGCGTGTGATGCATCGCGATGGTCACAAACGTCCTGGTTTTAATGGCGGCATTGTGATGGCAGCTATGGCAGGGGGGACCGGAATACGGTTCGAAAAGCCAGGGGTCTATACGATTGGTGACGGGAAGAGAACACTTGATGAAGCCGGGTCTGATATCCTCCGTGCGTGCCGGTTTGTAATAATCGCCTTTACCATTCTTGCCGTTAGTACTCTGATTTTATTGGGATCATGGATCAATAGTACCGGCATATGAAACTTGAAGAACTGAGATTTGGCACTGAGCTTCTCAAGCGCGGCTTTGCATCCATGCAGAAAGGGGGCGTAATCATGGATGTTGTGAATGCCGACCAGGCAAAGATCGCTGAGGACGCTGGTGCCGTCGCAGTCATGTCGCTGGAACGGGTGCCTTCAGACATCCGGAAAATGGGTGGTGTCGCCCGCATGGCGGACCCGGAGAAGGTTATCGAGATTATTGATGCGGTATCTATCCCGGTTATGGGAAAGGTGCGGATTGGGCATTTTGTGGAAGCGCAGGTCTTAGAAACCCTGGGTGTCGATATGATTGATGAGAGCGAGGTCCTGACACCGGCAGACGAGCAATATCATATCGATAAGAAACTTTTCAAGGTCCCCTTCGTCTGCGGTGCCCGGGATCTCGGAGAGGCGCTCCGCAGGATAAACGAGGGCGCGGCGATGATCCGGACCAAGGGTGAGGCAGGAACCGGCAACGTTGTCGAGGCTGTCCGCCATATGCGCAATATTATGGGAGAGATCCGGATGCTGAAAGGTATGGATCGCCAGGAGATGATCGATTATGCCCGGGATATCGAAGCCACCGCAGAACTGGTCATCGAATGTTCGGAGCGCGGACGATTGCCTGTCGTCAACTTCTCAGCCGGTGGTATTGCCACCCCCTCAGATGCAGCGATGATGATGCAGCTGGGAGCGGATGGTGTTTTTGTCGGATCCGGTATTTTCAAATCCTCCAGCCCCGAGCGGATGGCAAAGGCGATTGTCGAGGCAGTCAACCATTTCAACGAACCTGAGGTTATCGCGCGGGTAAGCAAGGGTCTTGGAGATGCGATGCCAGGGCTTGATATCCACACCCTCAGGGACGATGAGGTGCTGCAGACTCGTGGACGTTAAGATCGGAGTACTTGCGCTCCAGGGAAATGTCCGCGAACACATCGATGCTTTCCGGCTGGCGCTTAACCGGATGGGGCAGGGTGCCTCATCCGAAGTTTTTGAAATCAGATACCCTGCTGATTTTTCGGGATGCAATGCCCTTGCAATCCCTGGTGGGGAATCAACGACAATCTCCCGCCTCATTGACAAGAATCACATGTACGAGCCGATCCGCTCGTTTTCCGGTGGTATTTTTGCTACCTGCGCCGGCATGGTGCTGATGGCGACTCATGTTGATGATATCCGTGTCCATACACTGGACCTTATCGATATGACGGTGGATCGGAACGCATTCGGGCGGCAAAGAGAGTCGTTTGAAGCCGACCTCCCGATCAAAGGACTTGATGGGAGCCCGTTCCATGCGATTTTCATCCGGGCACCGGTTGCGACCCGCGCTGGAGCGGGTGTTTCGGTGCTCTCCCGGATGGATAAAGGGATAGTTGCGGTTGAGTATGGTAAGCATATGGCACTCTCGTTCCATCCGGAACTTTCGTGCGATACCCGTCTGCACGAGCGGTTTTTGAAGAAACTTGGTGTTTGAACCCGGGGAAGAAGAGATGAAAATCGTTATACTTATCATCCCCCACCAGGATCAAAAGCGAATGCTACAGGTCTATCTCTCATAGGAGCCCGGGGGCTCGCATCCCCAGAATTGCTCGTGCAATTGAACTGAAAAACGCGCGATCGATACTCTTTTACCTGTTTCGTGATATGTAGCGAGTATACATGGAGATCAGGGATGACCGAAGTAAATCTCTTTGAAACAGTGAAACGGTACGTGTGCGCATGTGCCCTTGACCTGAAACTCTCGTCTGATATTGAAGCCCTCCTGAAAATGCCGATGCAGGAACTTCACGTGTCCATCCCAGTCCGTATGGATGACGGGACTCTTCGGGTATTTCCGGGATATCGTATCCAATACAATGATGCACGCGGCCCCACAAAAGGGGGTATCCGTTATCATCCGGACGTGACGGTTGAGGAAGTCCGGGCACTTGCCGCCCTGATGACCTGGAAATGTGCCTTGTATCGCCTGCCCCTGGGAGGTGCGAAAGGAGGGGTGATCTGCAATCCCAAGGAATTATCAGTAAGGGAACTGGAACGTTTGAGCAGATCCTTTGTCCAGAAGATCGCACATTTCATCGGTCCTGACCGCGATATTCCTGCTCCTGACGTTGGTACTAACGCCCGGACCATGTCATGGATGATGGATGAGTATTCAAAAATTGTGGGAAAAACATCGTTTGGCGTAATCACCGGAAAACCGCTTAGTCTTGGGGGGTCGGAAGGACGGGAAGATGCTACCGCCCGGGGAGGTTGGTACGTCATTGGCGAGGCAGCAAAGGACCTTGGTATTACCCTTAAGGGTGCGACCGTTGCAATCCAGGGGTTTGGAAATGTGGGAGAAAATGCGGCATTCCTCGCACATCCCTTGTGTGAATGCAGGGTGATTGCGGTCAGCGACAGCGGGGGGGGTGTAGTGAACCGGGAGGGTCTCGATATACCGAAGCTCAGGGAACATAAAAAGAAGACGGGTTCGATTAAGAATTCAGGACTTGGCGATGATATCACCAACAAACAACTTCTGGGACTGGATGTCGACATTCTCATACCGGCGGCACTTGAAAACGCGATCTCCATGGATAATGCGGATAGCATCAAAGCGCGAATCATTGCCGAATTCGGGAATGGCCCCATAACAGCTGAGGCCGATACTCATCTGTATGCCAAAGGCGTCCGCATTATTCCCGATGTTCTCTGTAATGCTGGGGGAGTCATTGTATCGTACTTTGAAATGGTGCAGAATCTGAATATGGATCACTGGGAACAGGATGCCGTGCATTCGCGGTTGAAGATGTATATGACAGAAACCTATCGCATGGTGTATAACATGGCCACAAGCAACAACATATCCCTTAGACGTGCTGCCTACAGCAGGGCAATGGAACATATGGTCGAGGCGATGAAGATGCGGGGGTGGATATAAATCGGTATTGAGGAATTCAACAGAGCCGCGAAAAAGATCCTTTATAATCCTTGAACATTCAGCTGATAATCTATGGGAATGAAGGAGAATTTTACCACTGTCGAATGGGAGAACCTTATCAGTCTGCCCTATGCTGTTTCTATGACTGTCATGGTTGCCGTCCCCTCTATCCTTGGGTTGTGGGGTGAGACGAAAGCCACTCTGCAGGAACCGGCGAACCTCGCAGCCGCAAGCGGGAGTGCCCTTGTCGGTCTCTTACTCGCCGAAATGCAGTCTCGGGTAAAAGACCTGATGAAAGATCAACAGAATGCGTGGAAGCATGATCAGGCTGGATACCGGACAAAGACTCTTGATGCCTGCAGGTCTGTAGCGACAAGTCTGGCAAAGGTTCCTCCGGAAGAAGGCCTGGCATATAAAAAATGGGTTCTGGCAATCGGCCTGAAGGTGGCAGAAGCTGCGAAAGAGAACGGTGTTGCAGTCAGCGATCCGGAAAAGGCAGCACTAGCCGAGATTTCCTCTGCTCTTGGTATTGGGGGATAATTACAATTAAGAAAAAGCAGAATATTTTTCGCAATCGGCAAGGAAAGATTTTTTTAATACGTCATTTACAAAAGTGGGAGATGTTAGAAGGAAATCCACCCTGTTTTTAAGGCACAAAAATTCTCAAGTAAAAGAGTGAAATAAAAAAATTCTGAATTGATGATGCATAATATGTTTAATACCTCAGTTGTCACAAAGTCCCTTGGGGGGACTGACAGATTATGCAGGATGTCTGATGAATTCATCGCAGCTTGTTGACAGCATACTGTCGGCACGTTACCTTCGGGAAGGAGAAAAAACCTTTGAGGATATCTGCCGGCGCGTTGCATGGGCGGTTGCAGGTGACGGGGAAGAGGCAACCTGTTTTTATGATATCATGGTCTCCCTGCGCTTCTTACCTAACTCTCCCACCCTCATGAATGCCGGAACAGATCTCGGGCAGCTCTCTGCCTGCTTCGTCCTGCCGGTCCCGGATTCTATCAACGGGATCTTCGATGCCATGAAAAACGGTGCTATCATCCATAAGACCGGTGGGGGAACAGGGTATAATTTCTCGCAGATCAGGCCGAAAGGTTCCCGTGTGCAATCTACGGATGGTGTTGCTTCAGGTCCGGTATCATTTATGGGAATCTTCAACGCAGCAACCGATGTAATCAGGCAGGGCGGTCGCCGCCGGGGAGCTAACATGGGGATACTGAACGTCTGGCACCCCGACATCCTTTCATTCCTGTATGCAAAAGCACGGGAAGGGGATATTGCCAATTTTAACCTATCAGTTATGGTCGATGAAAAATTCATGGATCTCGTTTCCCGGAAGATGTATGATAACGTCTGGATCACCCATCCGTCTTCCGGTGAATCGATCACGGTCGGACGGATATGGTCAGGAATAGTGGACGGGATATGGAAGAACGGGGAGCCCGGGATACTTTTTTATGAGGAGATAAACCGGCACAACCCCCTTCCGGACCTTGGAGTCATCGATACGACCAATCCCTGCGGTGAACAACCGCTGCTGCCGTATGAGAGCTGTGTTCTTGGCAGCATCAATCTTGCTTCCTGCGTACACAACGGTATTCTCGATGAACACGAATTGAACGACGCTGTGCGAACGGCAGTCCGGTTCCTTGATAGGGTCATAGACAAAAACGTTTATCCAATTCCAGAAATCGAAGAAGCAACGAAAAAAACCCGGAAGATTGGTCTGGGCCTTATGGGCGTCCATGATGCCCTTCTTATGACTGGGCTGGCATACGATTCTGCCGAAGGAAGATTTTGGTGTGAACGCGTCATGCGAAATGTTACAGATACTGCTGTGGGCGAATCGCGCCGCCGGGCAGAAAAATTAGGGGCGTTCCCGGCGTGGAAAGGGAGTATCTGGAAAGAGTTCCCCATGAGGAATGCTGCGTTGACCTCCATAGCTCCGACCGGAACACTGTCCCTGCTTGCCGGATGCTCAAGCGGCATCGAACCAGTCTTTTCGTTTGCCCACACCCGCAGGAGCACTGTTGGAAAGACGTTTGTTATTGTAAATCCTGTATTCCGTGAAAATCTTGAAAAATCCCTCGCTGCTATGGAGCTGACACAAGAAGAGCGGACGAAAAGGGTAGAAGACGTTATCACTCACGTCCACGAGTCCGGAACCATCCAGGATCTTCACTGGCTGCCAGATGAATTCCGGGCCCTCTTCAAGACCGCACTGGATATCCACTGGAAGGACCATATCCTGATGCAGGCAGCATTCCAGAAGCATGTCCATGCTTCCATCAGTAAGACCATTAACCTGCCGAACACCGCAACAAAGGAGGATTGTGCAGATGCACTCCTTATGGCATGGAAGCTTAAGCTGAAAGGGATCACGATGTACCGGACCGGCAGCAGGCAAAATGTGGTTCTCTTCCTGAAAGATACAGCAGCGGATTCAAATGAGAAAAGTTTGAAAAATGCCTGTACCCTGAACTAGGTATCCCAGATGTGCTTTCCGGTGTTTTCGCTCCAGGAGGTTCCCATCAATTTTTCCTGGTTCTACCAATCCATCATCATCGCAGCAGCTTTTAGTTCCTTTGGCATCAGCTCGATTGCGTACCGTAGCGCTGTCCGGGGCATAGACTTCCTGTTGCGCATTACATAATCAAAGACTTCTTTCTGGTGATTGCGGCTGGCCTCTTTTAAGAGCCACCCATAACCTTTCCGGACCATGTCATCATTGTCGGTCAGCAACAGGTCAGCTATTTCCAGCACGTCATCAAGATATTTCCCGTGTTTTGCCGGGACAATCAGTGATACTGCTGCCGCCCGCCGCATCCAGCGGTTATCTGACTGCGTCCAGCGTTTGAGTTCACCGATATATTCCGGGAATTTTTCAATGAAGTCACCCATGGTGTGGTTGCAGAAGCTGTCACAAGCAGCCCAGTTGGAGATATAAGAATCAATCCAGTGCCGGAATACCGGGAGATCCTCTCTCTCGTAGCGGTCGGCGAGAAGATGAGCCCAGCTGGAAACAACAAAGGCCTCCTCACAATAGCCCGATTTGTACAGTACCTCGCAGAGCGAGAAAATCTCCTTCTTGTCCCTTACTTTGATCTCTTTCCAGTACTTCTGGGCAATCTTCCTGACTGTGGGAATTTTGACACCGTAATACTTTACCTCCTCTTTAAAAAACCGCTGGAATGTCTTCTGAGTGGCGGGATCTGCGCTGTTCCTGAGATCTTTTCTGATGTGTACGATGACCGGATCCATGCTGAGGGTGGGGGTGGATATGGGATAAGCGATGTGCACAATCTTTCAAAAGCAAGAGCATTTTAGGAAACATGTGCGAATGGTGTGCAGGAACAAGAGGTTATTTGATATGGCACCCATCCTGTCTGTTTGGCAAGATTTGACAATTCCTGGCTATTTTCTGTTAAAAGAAAGGGCGGAATTCAATCTTCAGTAAGATTTAATCTCGTTCTTTTTTATCCGATTCCATGGTCTTTTGCCGCGATTTCATTCCCCAATCGCAATTTACCTAATATTTTTCAATAAATTGGATCCCATACAGGTAGGCTATCTCCCCTTCACAGCCCCATCTTCCCCGCCAGTGTCCTTGCCCAGGCTGCGATTGCATCCCAGTCGCGGAAGTCACCGGTTGGGACTTTCATAAGCGATGTCAGACTTCGCTCAACAAAGTTCATCTTGCCTGCATCTAGGGCGCCGGCAAACATCGTCACCGCTACCGGACTTATGGGAGTTAATGCCGTGACAAGCTGGTCTATGAACCCTTTCACATCGCCGGTTTTTGGATACACCGGAGCAATTCCCGTGACAAATCCAGCCACCGGCAACCGGGAAAGCCCGTCTTTGTTGGCTGTGACAAATGCCGCCACATCGCCTGTTACCTTTCCGGTGTAAACGGGTGCTCCTATCACAACCGCATTGTATCCCGCGAGCGATGTGACCGATCTCATTTCGCTGACATCAACAGCATATCCTTCTGAGATTAGTTCCTTGCCGATTGCCTGAGCTATCCCGGTAGTCGACCCTTTCCGCGATGCATACGCAACAAGAATTCGTCCAGACATAGATGATCCTAACGGTATTTTGTGTAGGACTCCTATAAATGACCGGTCCCACACACTTTTCGTCTTTCACTGTGTCAGCCATTATTTGTATCATTACTTTTAGACCCCCCATATGTCCTGACATGCTTTTCAGACGCAGGCGCTATTTTAAAACCAGGTGCCGATAATGAGTAGTATCAAGAGATGAATCATGTCTACCGATCCCGTCTGTCTGATGATAGTTGATGAAGAAGATGCTAAATTCACCTGTACGTACAAAGACCAGAAATATTACTTCTGCTGCAACTGGTGCAAAAAGAAGTTTGAAGAGAACCCCAAGAGATATTCGCGTATTTCTACCGATCTCAGTGTCGACCTGAAACACGTTACCTGAACAGTATTGACCGGGCATATACCCGTCATCGGGGTGATGATCGGTTATCCTGTATCCCTGCGGGAAATACCGTCCGGGGAATGCTGGTAGCGGATATCGTTTTAAAGCCAGGCGGGCAGATACAGAAACAAAAATCCATAGGCCGAAACGTTCGAGAATTTTTTTATGAAACCTGAAGATGATCCCTGGCTCAAAAACGCACATAAAAATGCAGAACTCCTGGACCGGGAGAACAGAAAACTCTCGTTATTAACCAATCCAATACGGGAAAATCTCCCTATCATTACCAAATACCAGGATTTCTGGAACCAGGCAAAACTTATCACCGCGTTATTCAAAGAGCTAAAACCACTTGCCCAGAATGACCGGGATCTGCTCTGGAAACAGTTCAATGACCTCTGCCGGGAAGTAAAGGAGAAACAAAAGACCGGGTACGGGACGCTGGAATCCCAGTCTCAGGAGCATTTTGATGAAATTATGAAGCTGCTGGAACAGGCCCAGCTCCCCATCGATGCCCCCGCTTTGGATATTCATGGACTGGTGGAACGCGGGCAGGCGCTCAAAAATGCCGGTGATATGCTGGGGAAATTCAAGCACGAGATGATGGCAAAACACAAAAAATCCTGTTTTGATCACATCCAGAAGATCCGCAAAACCCACGATGCTTCATGGGAGTCGGTAAAAGCGGGAAAGCCCCGGCAGCAGTCGGAAACAGAGTCCCGTGTCCGGAAGAATCTTGAGGCCAATTATGAGCGTTACCGGAAAGCGGCTGGCGCTCTTGAGAATTTCCAGATCGGCAGGGGCCATATACGTACATTTCTCGCCACCTGTGAAAACCCTGAGAAGGCTGCACAGGCAACCGCCCAACTTGCGGAAACCGAAGCCCGGATTAAGGATATTGAGGAAGGTATCCGGAAACTGGAGAAATGGATTGCAGAAGACGAGAGAACGCTGAAGGGGGAGTAATCACTCTTTTTAGTGAGACCGTTCGCTGTCGTACTGTCTATTGACAGCATTTCAATTTCCACGTCCCTACCGGTCTTGCCCGGTTTTCTCCATTCAGTGGATCACGTGAGGCCAGGTGTGCTGGCGACACTCCGTTTTTTCATTCGGGCTGAATATACGAATAATGCCAACTCGCCATCAGGAGTGATGCTGTAAAGTTTTTCCTGATCATTGCCCGGATTGGTCTCTTCCAGGATAAGGTTCCACCTTATCAGAGATGCAATAAGACGGGAAAAGGCTACCGGAGAGAGCTCCTGTCCAGCGGTTCCCTCACCCGTATCCCGGACCGGGATCTGCCAGACCTTTGTCTCATTAAACAGCGTCTCTTTCGGCACCAGTGTACTCGCTTCGTGCCCGTGTTCCTGTCCCCGGAAGAGGATGGTGAGGATCACGAGATAGTGCGGATTGGCCGGCAGGTTCTTTGTGGGAAGTGTCGGAACCGGCACTCTTCGTGTGGGGGAATTTCCGAATGCGTAGTAGGAATCGCCCTCCACCCAGAGTGACATCGAAAAAAGGCCCAGCGAGAGACGTTTTGAGCCTGCGGAGATATCGAACGAGTACCGGGCATCCGGATGGTCGCTGAGTATCCCAAGAACCGGGTCGCGAATCGAGTCAAATGTTGCCGCATCGATACAGACCAGGGCACAGGAAATATTCCGGGAGAGGGAAACGGTGTTTACCGCATCAATCGCATCGCGGATGGCGCACTTCCACATTCTTTTCTGGGCATCATCCCGGGCTGAGTTGGTATAGACCTCTTTTTCAGCAAAGATGAACGTGTGTGTGACTGTCTGGAGATCCTTAAGGACAGCTGGATAGGTTTTATGAATACTGTCACCCGCGCTGATGATGTGGATGTGTTCCTGCTGATCCATGAGTATTATCCGGATTTGGATGATAAATGGTTGTCCAGCATCACACTACCATTCTTCCCGAAAATTTGGAATCAGGAACAAGAAAAAAAAGATTTTTTAGATGAATAGTGGCGCGAGCACGAGAGAGAGCGTGGCAAGCAGCTTGATGAGCACATGGAGTGACGGACCCGCCGTGTCCTTGCACGGGTCGCCAAGCGTGTCACCAATAACCGCCGCCTTGTGCGCATCGCTGCCCTTGCCGCCGTGGGCACCGGATTCGATATATTTCTTGGCATTGTCCCAGGCACCGCCCCCGTTGTTGAGAATCAGTGCAAGGAGGATGCCGGTGATTGTGCCGACAACCAGGAACCCTGCAAGGACCTCATATTTCATGGTCACACCAATGAAGATGGGGAACGCGATGGCAATTGCGCCGGGAAGTACCATATTCTTAAGTGCGCCGAGGGTTGTGATGTCGATCACACGGGCATAGTCCGGTTTCTTGGTCCCTGCCATGATACCCGGGTCTTTGAACTGGATACGGACCTCTTCAATCACACACTGTGCGGTCTTGGAAACTGCACGGATGGCAAGTCCTGCAAAGACGAAGATGAGCATTGCTCCAAGCAATGCGCCGACAAATACCGGGACTGCTGCAACATTAATGACATCAAAGGGTTTGTGGATGAGGAGACTGATTTCGGACATATAGGCGTTTAAGAGCAGGAAGACTGCGAGTGCAGCGCTGCCGATGGCATATCCTTTGGTGAGTGCCTTTGTTGTATTGCCGGCAGCGTCGAGCTTGTCCATTCTCTTTCGGACGGATTCCGGCGCCTGGCTCATCTCAACGATACCCCCTGCATTGTCAGCGATGGGGCCAAAGGAGTCCATGGCAAGCACGTAGGCACAGACCATGAGCATACCGATGGTTGCAGCTGCAGTTCCATAGAGACCTCCGAACTGGATGCCGCTTTGGGAACCCAGCCAGAAGGAGAGGAGTAATGAACCACCGATCAGGAGTGCCGGGACAGCAGTTGTCTCAAGTGCGACCGAGAAGCCGGTAATGATGTTGGTCGCTGGTCCTGTTTCCGATGCATCGGCGATTTCCTGTACCGGGCGATAATGGTGGTCCGTGTAATACAGGGTTACCCGGAGGAATGCGACGGATAATACGATACCAACGATACCTGCGTAGAAGAACCAGATGTTCCCGAGAAGCCACATGGTGCCGATGTAGAAGAACACAACCGAGATTGCCGCCGTGATGTAGTACCCTAAGTTCATAGCATCCATCGGGTTTGCGCCATCCTTTCCGCGGACGCAGAGAATACCGATCATGCTGGCAAGGAGACCCAGTGCACACATGACGAGCGGGAAGAGAACCCCGTTGACACCAAATACCGGGAAGAGTGCAACACCGAGGATCATCGCACCGATGTTCTCGGCAGCAGTGGATTCGAACAGGTCAGCGCCACGGCCGGCGCAGTCACCGACATTGTCGCCTACAAGGTCTGCGATAGTAGCAGGGTTCCTGACGTCATCCTCAGGGATGCCGGCTTCAACTTTGCCGACAAGGTCTGCACCGACATCAGCGGCCTTGGTATAGATCCCGCCACCGAGCTGGGCAAAGAGAGCGACAAACGAGGCACCAAATGCGAACCCGACGATGATGAAGGGGGTGACCTGAGGATTTGCACCGAGCGCGTAGTAGGTGAGCGAGACACCAAGAAGCGACATCGCCGTGATTGTTAGACCGGAAACTGCACCACCTCTGAACGAGATTTCAAGCGCCTCGCCGTCGCTGGTCTGGGCTGCTGCGGCCGTGCGGATATTCGTCCTGACGGCAACAGACATTCCGATGATACCAGCAAGTGCACTACAGGTCGCACCGACAATGAACGCAAGTGCCGTAGAGGTGGCATAACTCTGTTCTCCTGTGAGGAAATACACCCCAAAGATTACAACGGCAAGTACGATTGCCAGAATGGCGATTGTTGAGTACTGTCGTTTGATGAATGCTTCAGCACCCACCCGGATCGCATCGGAGACCTCACGCATCTTGGGCGTACCCTCATCCTTTGAGAGGATACTACGCGCAAGTATTGCCGCGAGGACGAGAGCGAAAACACTTATTCCAATTACTATTGCGAGTTCATACATTCCTTAATCTTCCTCCAATTTTGCCCGAAATTCTTCTTGTGACAGGTACAATGCACACGAACCATTTGTATAGTATCACTTGTGAGAATACACGGACTAACACATCAGGTATGATAATTGGCATAGGCAGTAATCTGCTTAAATGACCCAAAGGAAGGAACAATGGCTCTGGGACTCTACCCATTCATTTCCATAATCCATCCCTAGAGATTATTAGTTCTTTTTTAAACCATTAAACTTTTATCATCAATGGAGATTGGTGAACCCCCACCATTAAAGTCATAAAACAAATCGGGGAGTCCTCCATGAAAATTTGTCTTTTTCAGGATATTGACTAAAATCTTATTATGAAACACCGTTTTGTGAACAATTCAATATGATTAATAATGAAAAATACCCATATTTCTGAAGGGGAGGACAGCAAGTGCAACTTTTATTATTTCTCATTTTGGGACCGCTCATTACAGCATTCTTTATGCTTCTTGTGCGCAAAGAACCAGAACGCAACTGGATTGTAAAACTGTCCGCACTGGGCATTGGTGCGGTCACGATTCTACTTCTTGTGACCCTGGGTGACAAAGGAACACTATACTATTCATTCGCCGCCGAATCAACAGGCCTTCTCATGTTTTTTATCGAGATGGTAATTGCGGTTTTTATCCTGTATCTTGGTATAAAATACAAGAACTATCTTGTGGTCGGTCTGACACTTCTGCAATCGGTTATGATGATTTATTTTGAGGTGGTTTATGCTCACACCATCGATGTGAAGTATTCCCTTTTTATCGACCAGTTCTCGATCATCATGGCCCTTATCATCGGCATCATTGGGAGTCTCATCTGCGTGTATGCTCTGAGTTATATGAAGGATTTCCATGAGCATCACAAGGAACTGCCGGACAGGCGCAATATCTTTTTCTGCATCATGTTTGCGTTCCTCTCCGCGATGTTCGGCCTGGTTTTTTCCAATAACCTTCTCTGGGTGTTATTCTTCTGGGAGATCACAACTCTCTGTTCGTTCCTCTTGATCGGGTATACAAAAACTGAAGAGGCTACCAAAAACGCCTTTACCGCGCTGTGGATGAACATGCTTGGCGGGGTTGCATTTGTGGTTGCTATTCTGTATCTTGCAACCCAGGCAGGTGGGATTATGGGACTTGGTGAGGTGCTTACTTCAGGGAAAGCCATAGTACTCATACCCGTTGTCCTTATCGGGTTTGCCGGCCTGACAAAAGCGGCCCAGCTGCCATTTTCTTCCTGGCTTGTCGGGGCAATGGTAGCGCCGACACCGGTTTCGGCACTCCTGCACTCAAGCACGATGGTAAAGGCTGGTGTCTATATCCTCGTACGGCTTGCACCTATTTTCCAGGGGACATTCTCCGGCTACGTCCTTGCTTTTATAGGTGCACTGACATTTCTTCTTGCTTCCGGAATTGCCATCTCCCAGAGCAATGCAAAACGGGTTCTTGCCTATTCAACCATTGCAAATCTCGGTCTCATCGTAGCTTGTGCTGGTATCGGAACCTATGAAGCGATCTGGGCAGCAATTCTCCTGATCATCTTCCATGCCATCTCCAAATCCCTCCTGTTCCTTTCAGTAGGCATGGTTGAACACAGGATCGAGAGCCGTGATATTGAGGATATGAACGGTTTGATCGTCCGGATGCCAAGGATTGCCGCAATGATGGTCATCGGCATTGCCGGGATGTTCCTCGCCCCGTTTGGTATGCTGATATCAAAATGGGCAGCGATCCAGGCATTCATCGATGCACCTTACGGTTTTGTCTTTGTCATTATCCTCGCGTTTGGTAGTGCACTCACCCTTTTCTTTTGGGCAAAGTGGATGGGGCGGATTCTTGTAGTCACTCCAAAACAGGAAAATCTCGAAACACGCATCGATTCGAATATCTGGATTGCACTGATATCACTTGCAGGGCTTACAGCGATAACCTGCTTCATTTTCCCGCTGATTTCGAGCACGCTCATCGAGCCGTTCCTGCTGCAGAATTATGGAAATGTGGTAGGACTGTCACAGGACAATATCATCATCATGATCATGATGCTGTTCATGATCGTGCTTCTGCCTATAAGCATCCTTATGCCACGAAGGAAGCATCGGCATCTTACTCCTTATATGGGTGGTATGACAACCAATGCGGATATGTCATACTACGGGGCAATTGGCCTGAAACGGGATATGAAACTCTCCAACTATTACATAAACTCCTGGTTTGGTGAGGTCAAACTCCAGACTCTTGGCATCTATCTTTGCACCGGACTGATCGGTATCATGTTTGTAACGGCAACATACGTGGGAGCGATCATATGATTTCCCTTGTTGGGGTTGTCGCATTTATTCTCCTTGCACCGGTAATCGGAGGGCTTATTGCGGGCATTGACCGGAAGATAACCGCACACATGCAGGGTCGGGTTGGCCCCCCCATCCTCCAGCCGTTCTATGATGTCGGCAAACTCTTTGAGAAAGAAAAGACTGTGGCAAACGATACACAGCGCTTCTACGCCATCAGTTACTTTATCTTCATGATCTTTACGGGGGCGCTCTTCTTTGCCGGCGGAGATATCCTGCTGGTGATCTTCGCCCTAACGCTTGCCCAGATATTCCTTGTCCTTGGGGCGTACTCAGCAAATTCCCCCTACAGCCATATCGGGGCAGAACGTGAACTGATCCAGATTATGGCATATGAGCCGATGATCATTATCGCTGCGGTGGGCATGTATGTTGTTACAAAAAGTTTCAACATTGGAACCATTGCCAGCTACCCCCAACCCCTGGTTCTTTTCCTGCCGGGGATCTTTGCAGGTTTCATCTACATCCTCACTATCAAGCTGCGCAAATCACCGTTTGATATCTCAACTTCACATCATGCCCATCAGGAGATTGTAAAAGGAGTCACCACGGAATTCTCCGGCCCCACCCTGGGACTTATCGAAGTAACCCACTGGTATGAAACCGTTTTCCTCCTGGGATTCGTGTACCTGTTCTTTGCGTTCAGTCCATTAATTGGCATAATTGCTGTGATCCTCGTCTACCTGCTTGAATTGCTTATTGACAATGCAAGTGCACGGGTGAAGTGGCAGCTGGTTATGAAAAGTTCGTGGGTGATTGCCGCACTAGTTGGTGGGGTAAATCTTGCCGTCCTCTATTATCTGGGGGTGGGGTGAGCAATGACCTATCTTTCAAAGTCTCCCTGGATCCTGCATTATGATGCTACGAGCTGTAATGGCTGCGATATCGAAGTGCTCGCCAGCCTGACACCGATGTATGATGTGGAGCGGTTCGGGATCATTAATACCGGAAACCCGAAGCATGCGGATATCTTTGTCATCACCGGCTCGGTAAATGAGCAAAACCGCGAAGTGGTGAGGAATCTCTATGAACAGATGCCCAATCCAAAGGTAGTCGTCGCGGTCGGAATCTGTGCATGTTCTGGCGGAGTTTTCCGGGAATGTTACAATGTTGCCGGCGGGATTGACAAGATTATCCCGGTCGATGTTTACGTTCCCGGTTGTGCTGCCCGTCCTGAGTCGATCATCGATGGAATTGTGACAGCACTTGGAATTCTCGAAGGAAAGCGGAAGGCGCCGCAGTCTGGCGCAACAGAACAACAACCGGTGGAATTACAACAAGGAGGTGGGGCACAATGACAATCGAGGAACAGACTATCATCCCGATTGATGTGAGCGAGCTGGTCTCCCATGTCGAAAAGATGAAAAAAGAGGGTAACCGGCTCGTCCAGATCGGGTGTACCGGGGTCGAAGAAGGTTACGAGATCAATTACTCATTTGACAAGGATTACAAATTCCAGAACCTTCGGATTCTGGTCAAACAGGATACCGTTGTGCCCAGCATCAGCGGTGTCTATTGGGGAGCGTTCATCTATGAAAATGAGATTCACGACTTGTTCGGGATCACTGTTGCAGGAATGAATATCGATTTCAAAGGAACACTCTACAAAACAACGGTTAAATATCCGTTTTCCATCCCGACGTTCAAGGAGGATGACCCATGTCAAAACAAATAATCGTCCCGTTCGGGCCCCAGCACCCGGTGCTCCCGGAACCTATCCACCTTGATCTTGTGCTTGAGGATGAGACGGTTGTCGATGTGCTCCCGTCAATCGGGTACGTGCACCGCGGTCTCGAAAAGCTCGTCGAAAAACGGGAATTTACTGAGTATACCTTCATCGCTGAACGCATCTGCGGTATCTGCAGCTTCATCCACAGCCTCGCCTATGTACAGGGAGTCGAACAGATTATGGGAATTGAGGTGCCGGAGCGGGCACATTACCTGCGGACGATCTGGTCTGAATACTCAAGGCTTCACTCCCACCTGCTCTGGCTTGGCTGTTTTGCCGATGGTATGGGTTTTGAGAACCTTTTCATGAACTCGTGGAGGATCCGCGAACATATCCTTGATGAACTCGAGGCAACCACGGGCGGCCGCGTGATCCAGAGTGCCTGCAAGGTTGGGGGCGTGAGGAAAGATATCTCCGGTGAACAACTGGAAGGAATGCTCTTCCGGCTTAAGGATATTAAAAAAGATATACACAACATCACCAGTGTGTTTCTGGAAGACAGCTCGGTAAAACACCGGTTAAAAAAGGTAGGGATGCTCTCAAAACAGGATGCATATGATTGCGGCGCGGTGGGACCCACTGCCAGGGGAAGCGGGGTTGCAATAGACCTGCGTGAAACAGGATATGCTGCCTATGGCAAAATCAACTTCAGGCAGGCTGTAGCAACGGAAGGTGACTGTTATGCACGCTGTAATGTCAGGATACAGGAACTGTTCTCGTCCATTGACATCATAGAACAGGTGGCGAAAAAGATCCCTGATGGTCCCATTGATGTGAAGATAACCGGTGCCCCGAATGGCGAATACTTTTCCCGGGTTGAGCAACCCCGTGGTGAGTTGGTTCATTATGTGAAAGGGAACGGGAAAAAGAACCTTGTTCGATCGAGAGTGAGGACACCCACGTTCACCAATATCCCGCCTCTGGTTATGATGTTGAAGGGGTGCCAGCTCGCGGATGTTCCGGTGATAGTTTTGTCTATAGATCCCTGCATCAGCTGTACGGAGAGGTGAGGAACGATGGCAATTCTTAAAATGGCAGCAACAGCCATTAAAAGTCTGTTCTCACGCCCTGCAACGCTGATGTATCCTGCCCGTCCGGCAAAACGGACTCCGGCAACCCGCGGGCATATCGTGATCGATCCCGCAAACTGTATCACGTGCCGTTCCTGCCAGCGCAAATGCCCGACCGGGGCGATCTGCGTGGAGGTAAAAGAGAAGACATGGCAGATTGACCGGATGCGATGCGTGACCTGCAATTCCTGCGGGGATGTCTGTCCCACCAAATGCCTCACGATGGATCCAGCCTACCCGGCAGCACTGACTGCACGTGGCGGGGTATACAAAGTGGCAGTAGCCGGGCCAAAGAAGAAAGAACCAGCACCTGCCGCAGCGGAAAGTCCAAAAACCGAATAAGACTCAAATTTTTTTATAAAAACGTAAAGGTTTCTGGTACCAGTGTTTGTAAATCGACTACTACAGCCTGAGCCGGTGTAGGGTTCACGTTCATCTGTTTCTGGAATGCGGTCTGTGACTGCCATGTACCGGCATTAATCCCAAGTACACCCCGATACTGCGTCAGTCCACGGATGTGGACATGACCGGTGTGCAGGATCTCCGGCAGCGGGTCGATTATTAGCCTGTCAGTTTTTCCTGCAGCAATGGGGGTCCTGCGCCCGTATGCCGGGGCAAGATGTCTGCGCTGGAGCATCTCTTCCATCATGAGCCCGCTCTGTTCATAGGATGCGCCGGGGATCAGACCGATCATGTCATCGATTGATCGCCCGTGATACATGAGAACCCGCACTCCCTGAAGGTTGACGAGCGCCGGGTTCTCGACAAGCATGCAGTTCTCCGGGAATTTTTTTGTAAATTGTTGCGGGATCACCGGTTGCGGTTCTGCACCCCGGACTACGTCATGGTTACCGGGTGAGATGATGATCTTCATGCGGGAAGGAAGGTCCCGCATCATTGTACCGAATGCATCATATTGTTCGTAGATATTTTTGATCACCAGTTCGGCCTCTTGGCCCGGATAGATGCCAATGCCATCGACAAGGTCTCCAGCAATCAGGAGATAGGAGAAATCAGAATCCGAAAGCCAGTCTGCGAACCGGTTCCAGCACTCTTCAAGGAATGTGTCGCTGCCGACATGGACATCGGAAATAAAGACCGCTTTACCAGGCTGTTCGCTTGTGTAGGGGGTGTTATCGATACGAATGTCCGGGCGGTACAGCTGCTCTGCAAAAAAGAGTTTCCCGTCATTGGAGAGTTTTCCCTTAACCCCGATAACTTCGTCATGGATAATGCGTTCTGCATCGGAAAAGACCGGGCGGTCTTTTCTGAAGAGCACAGGTATGTTTGCAGAAGAATCCTCAATTTCGGCAATCCGGTGACCGTTTGTTGTTGTCTTCACCTCGACAACCATACCAATGATAGTGCATTCTTCCTGACGGTAACGGGTATTCCTTGTAAGTGCCTCGATGGGCATCGCCCCGCACCGGCTCCTGATCATGCTTCCGAGACGGTTATACCGGTCACGGAAATAGTGGAGGTAATCGCTTGTTCCGTTCACACAGCCGGACGTTCCCGGGCTGCCGCTGATTACTTCAACTGAAGGGTCTGAGAGGAACCGCGTCCCGTCCCGTGTGGCATTCATGCCGGGGATATGTTTTGCCGAAACTACGATGGTCTCCCCGGGAACCTGCGCGATGATGCGCTCGATGAGATCCAGCTCATTCTGTTCCTGGATATAGCGCACGACATCGGGATGCACCTGCAGCTTGGTCTCAAGAAACCGGAGTGTGATCTGCTGTGCATCGAGCATGAATAGTATATTGGTCACGAACAAAATATAGGGTTTTATCTTAACACCGGAACACAATATGAGTGCCGGGGTCTGGTTGTGGATGATTAATAATCTCCTCAGACGTAGATACTAACACGATATTTCAGCAGACCCCTTTCTATGTATGATATAATCCAGATGGTGTTTCTTGGTTTTGTGATCGGTCTGACCGGCGCGCTCGCACCCGGTCCAACGCTGGTTGCAACGATCAACGCATCGGTTGCCGGTGACTGGACGGCCGGGTTGAAAGTGTCTCTCGGTCATGTAATTGTAGAACTTTTTCTGGTTATCCTGATACTTTTAGGATTGGCTACAGTTGCACTTCCCTACACCTCAGTGATTGCAGGAATTGGCGGGATTGCGCTGATTGCCTTCGGGATGTTGACGATCGCAGGAAGCAGGAAGGCAACCATGAAAACCCCGTCTTCCCAGACGATTGACAATCCCTATATGGCAGGACTTGTTACCAGCGCGGCAAACCCGTACTTCTGGATCTGGTGGCTCTCAATAGGAAGCGCGATGGTAATTGCAGGGCTCCAGGGCGGACTGGTGCTTGTGGGAGCCCTTATGATCGGGCACTGGTCTGCAGATACCGTATGGTTAACGCTGGTCTCAACGGGCGTATCCAAAGGCAGGACGATCGTTTCTGACAGCACATACCGGAAGATCAATGCACTTTGCGGAATCTTCCTCATCCTTTTTGGGGCATACTACCTGTCACGTCTTCTGATCTCATTATAAAATCCCATGGCATTTTATAAGCCGACATGGTTAATTATGAAGGGTTAAACATTATTATAAAAATCAGATAACGAGCGCAAAAAATGGCAGATAACGATAATAAACGGGATATCCGCACGCTGGTCTCACAATTTCGGGAAAGTGATCACTGGGCTGTGTCCCTGGCGCGCGATCTTCTCTGGATAGTGGCTGTTGTTGGTGGGATCGCACTTGCCCTGTTCTTATTCTCCGGTACCTGGCCTGCTGTCGTCACCATCGAATCTCAGAGTATGGTACCTCATATGAATGTGGGGGATCTTGTTGTTGTCGTCCAGAAGGACCGGTTCGGTACATTGCAGACCTGGGTTCAGGGAAATACAACAGGCTACAAGAAGTTCGAGGATTACGGGGATGTGATCATTTACCAGCCAAACGGGGCAAAGAATCCTGTTGTTCCGATACCTTTCCTTTCATCAGGCGTGCATCCCATTATCCATCGGGCCATTGATAAACCTGCCACAGCAGACCTGCCAAAATACCTGCTGCTGGATCTCGCAAATATTTCAAAATATTACGAACCTCACGGCGGATACATCACAAAAGGGGATAACAACAAAAATATTGATCAGGTCGCAGTTTACCAGGGTTTGGGTGTTATCGAGCCGGTAAAGGACGAATGGATCATTGGAAAGGCACTATTCACCATCCCGCTGGTCGGGTATCTCCCCCTCCATATTGTTGAAGTGACTATCATCATCATCGTCCTCATGATACTCCATGAACTCTATCTGCATTCACGGGAGGACAAAACGAAAAAACCGGAGAAGAAGAACAGAAAAAAACAGCGCTAGATTTTCGAGTTGGTATCCCCGGGATTCCCAATGAAAATAGCTTCCACGCAATAATATATTGAAATACGAAGGGAAATCCGAGTATTCTTTTTAAAAAAAATTATCAGAGAAGTTCCAGCGCCTGCCGCCCGGTCATACCGGTCCGGATCCCGCGCCCTAAAGCAGATCGGTTTGCCTCCTTGATAATCCCTTTCAGGATATCATCGGTATCGACAATTGACGGTCCGATTGCGGGTCTCACCTTTGCTGCGGGATAGCTGAAAGAATCCAGTGCAGCCACGTCAAAAGCTCCGCAACCAACCATCCCCACGTCGGTCATTACAGCGACAAGATTCGCCGGGCCGAGAGGAATAATATATCCATCTGCAACCTTTCTGGTCAGTTGAACTTCAACCTGTTCCATATCTCTCCAGTAGAGATGGTTGGCGTAGGGGGATTAATAATCATGTGGCATAAAAATACGATACAGGTATCTTTCTTTAGGACGCTACAATATCTGAAGAATATCCTGGAGCGAGCCATGGAGACTCACCTGCGGACATTGCTGGATGATATAAAAAACGGCCACCGGATAAGCGAAGACGAAGCACTCGATCTGTTCAAGGTCCGGAATCGACAGATCTGGGAGATTGCGGCAGCTGCAGATGAGTTGCGGGAACAACGGGTCGGAAACGCAGTCACCTATGTCAGGAACCAGAATATCAATGTGACCAATCTCTGTGTCAATGCCTGCGGTTTCTGCGGTTTTTCAAAAAAACCCGGCGATGACGGCATCTATTTTCACGAAAAGTCCGGGATCCAGAAGAAGGCAGCCCTCGCAAAAATGCGCGAAGTATCCGAGATCTGTACGGTCAGCGGCCTCCATCCGGATTTTACTGCCCGATCCTATTGTGATGTCTACCGCTGGATTCATGAGGCTGCACCCGGGGTTCACCTTCATGCAGGCAATCCGATGGAAGTTGCGTATGCTGCCAAAAAGAGCCATATGAGCACGCGTGAAGTGCTGACCGCAATGAAGGAGGCAGGACTCGGGTCAATGTGCGGGACAGCAGCGGAGATCCTTGTTGATGTCGTCCGAAAAAAAATCTGTGCGCAGAAGGTATCAACAGATGAGTGGGTGCGCATTATCCGAGAGGCGCATGCCATGGGTATTCCAACGACTGCAACGATCATGTATGGTCACTGCGAGAGTGATGAAGACCGGGTGCAGCACCTGGCAATCCTGCGTGAAATTCAGGATGAGACGCACGGGTTCACAGAATTTGTTCCTCTCTCGT